>ULZG01010662.1_pt1 | contig 13273 bp, 9 predicted proteins | sample 1962881 | NCBI WGS metagenome assembly ULZG01 (sample SAMEA4835883, study PRJEB28245) | human gut metagenome | biome: gut microbiome; material: fecal sample | place: Denmark | collected 2008 | reverse complement strand
ATAAAAAATTCATATCTTTGCCTTGGATATTAAGATATCCTAAAAACCATAGTCCTGCAAGGACTATGATGATTTGAGGTGTTTTCGTACATATAAGCCAAACCAAAAGTAATATTTTGCAATTTGTGTTAATTAGATATGGTAAATGGATTGAGAAAATCTTGCACATAATTCTCACTATTTCTCTCTTTCATTGTTGTTGTGATTTTTGCAGGTGCGAAAGTAATCATTTTTTTGCTTTACACCGAAGTAGTCGTCTTTTTAGAAAAATCAAATAATAAATGATATATCGTTTGTAAAATCATAAAATGATCTTTTATATCTGATATATCATTTATTATTTGTGTTTTTGCAGAAAGAATTTATGTTATGTGGACAAGTAAAAGTAATATGGCCATTATGGAGGAGCTAGGTTCAAGGTTGAAGGAGTATCGAATCCGTAAAAATCTACAACAAAAAGAGCTTGCTCTCAATGCTGGTGTCGGTTTGGATACGATTGTCCGTTTGGAATGTGGATCAAGTATCTCGACAGAGAAATTCATTCGTATATTGAGGGTGCTAGATATGTTGGAGAATATAGAAGAATTCATACCGGAGCCACCGATCAGCCCGATCCTGATGCGTGACTTGAAAGGAAAGAAAAGATATAGAGTAAGAAGTTAAAAATATGGATGACTTGATTGTAAACGTAAAAATATGGGATAGGCTTGTTGGTGCTTTGATTTGGGATAAAAACAAAAATGTCGCTTCATTTCAATTTGAACCTAAGTTCCTCCGTGCAGGATTGGATGTTTCTCCTATTGTTATGCCTTTGAAAAAGAGCAGCAAAGATACAGTTTATCAGTTTTTAGGAAACAGGAATGAATGTTTTAAAGGTTTACCTGGATTGATTGCGGATTCTTTGCCGGATAAGTATGGAAATAAAATCATTGATGAGTGGTTTGCTGCTCATGGATTGATGGGTGAGGAAATTACTCCGCTGGATCGTTTGTGTTATATAGGTTCCCGTGATATGGGGGCTTTGGAGTTTATGCTGGATAAAGATATAAAAGAGTTGAATGCTTCTTCCCGTTTACATATAGAAGAGTTGACAGCTTGGGCTGATCAGGTATTCAAGGATCGTGTAAATTTCAGGGAGAAATTGCTTCAACAAGATAAATTGCTTTTAGATATATTAAAGATCGGAACTTCCGCTGGTGGTGCAAAGCCTAAAGCAATCATCGTGTTAAATGAAGAAACAAAAGAAGTCAGATCCGGACGGGGCAAAGCTCCAAATGGTTTTACGTATTGGCTTCTCTAATTTGATGGCACTGAATATTCAGAGCATCACCGAAAGTTGAAAAATCCTAAAGGCATAGGTAATATTGAGTATGCTTATTATCGCATGGCAACCGATACGGGTATTAAAATGATGGAATCCCGACTACTACCGGAAAAGGATAATTGTCATTTTATGACTAAACGGTTTGACCGTTTAGATGATGGTGAAAAGTTACACGTCCAGTCTTTGGCCCCAATGGAGCATTGGGATATGAATACCCGTCATTCTTATGAGGAAGCGTTTGGTACTATACGGAAACTTAAACTGGAATATCCGCAATATTAAGGACTTCTATCGCCGAATGGTCTTCAATGTCGTTTCTCGTAATCACAATGACCATACCAAGAACCATGTTTTTCTGATGGACAAAACCGGCAAATGGGCTTTGGGACCGGCCTATGATTTATGTTACTCTTATATGCCAGGAGGACAATGGGCAAATTCCCATCAGATGTCATTGAACGGAAAACGTGATGATTTTACATACGATGATTTGATAACCGTAGGGAAAAGAGTTGTGATAGTCACACCAAGTGAAACGATAGAGAAGGTCGTAGATGTGGTTTCCCATTGGAAAGGATATGCGAGGGATTGTGGGGTGCGAGAGGCTCATCTAGATTTGATCAATAAAAATCTACGGTTGTTGACTAAACATTCAGTTTTAGGCTATGAAGGAAATCTTAAAAAAAAGTTTGTCAGATCTTGAAATATCCGTAGTCAAGAAAGACATGAAGTATTTTATGCTTCCTAAGATTAATGGTGAACTATTGCTTATGGAACACATCTCAGCTTCAGAATATAAGGATTTTCAGTTGGGTAAACTTTCACAAGAGGAGCTATTCCTGAAACACAATCCTGAGTATTTTGAAGAAAATATTAAAAACGGACGTGGAAGATAATGAAATTACTTCACTTACATAACTTAAATAGCTATAATGTTGGAAATTAGGATAAATCATTATTTTTTTCAATATGTTTAGTGGTAATTGTTGCCTCTCTACCTCTGTTCTCTACTATTTATTGAGATTTAGAAATACTTGTACACTATGCGTTGATGGTACTGTTTTTAGTTGTTTGGATTACATTGTGCTACATATATATACTGTTTGCTATAAAGTGGATTATCCTAAGGATTAACCGAACTATTGATCTATGGAAAGAGAAAAGAAGGCTTGTTATTGTCTATGATAAAAAGGTGAAAATCTAGTATGTGGATTTTGTTTTTAAGAAAACATCCGGAAAACCATCAGAAGTTGGATAAGTACCTGCTTGATTTTTTGGTAAATAATAATCTTGTAATGATGGTATTGAGGGTGAAAGACTAACATTTTGTAGGTTAAGAACAAATGTGGGATGGTCCTCACTGTCCTCCTTTACAACCTCACCGACAAAAAGGGAGGTCTGCTGCCTGACACATGAGGTGGTGGAGCTATACATATACAGTCATTGTCGTTTTTGGGGGATAAGACATTTTGATCTTTCCTTCTTTATCCGTAAAATTGCAACCGTTATTCGGCATTGTTGATCTGGAAGCAGTAATAACCCGATAAAAATTAATATCATGAAGCGATTAGGTGAAATCAAAGTGAAGAAACATGAAGTGCAGACTGACGAGGAAATGAAAAGGATTGTTGGAGGCGGAACGGGAGAAAATATTGCGAAGCGTCTTCTTGTGGTGGTCCGTGTAAAGTCTATATTTCACCAACAATATTAGCAAAGGGAACGTGTTGATGGACTAATGTGGATAATCATTTAGTGTGTGGATGTCAAACCTTTCCTTGAATTATAATATTTTAGATGTTAATAGGAAGGTGTACTTAAAATTGCTTTGTTTTTGCCGTTTTAAACACCTTTCTGAAATTTGCAGTATATATATTAATTTTATAGTCATGAAGAAAACGTTTTTGTATATATTAATATTGATTAATTATGCTTGTTCGAATACAAAGCATGAAATAGGGAATAAGGTTATTCCTTTAAACCAAGCATTTGAGCAGCTTGAAGAAATTTCAGTGGAGGACATCGGCCGTCATATTGATTATGTGCCGTTGGAAACGACGGATGAGTCTCTTATAGGAGACAGGGCTTATATCAGGATCTTGAAAGATAAATTGCTTGTGGCCTCTCGTGAGCAACCGGTGAAAATGTTCGATCGTAAGACCGGTAAATTCATCCGATGTGTCGGAAAGATCGGACAAGGAGCGGATGAGTATTTGCTGCAAGACGGTTTCCCTGTCTTTTGGACGGATGACGCGTCAGGTACCATCTATGTCCAAACGGAAGGTCAGCGGATTTTGCGTTTTGATGCGGACGGAAGTCCATTGGAGCACATCAATCTGCCGGAAGGGATGTCAAGGTTGCAAGGATTGTCTGTAATCGGAAACGCAGATGATCTGTATTTTTACCAAAAGACGTTATCCAAAAAGAATGAAAACAAAATATTCTCATATAACATCCCGACCGGGAAACTGCAAACGGAAATTGCGAATCAAGATGATACGATACCTTTTGAAATCATTAGAACACCGATCATTTTGGGAGGGTATGGGAATACTCCTGTTTCTACTTGCTGCTTGATTTTGTATTTGAAAAACGACAATGTCGTCTTTGATTATAGCAAGGAACCTTGCTTATGGACATTCGGTGATCAAGTTTATTTGAAAGAAAACTTCAACGATACCATTTATTGCGTATCGGATCAGTCGTTGGAACCTCGATATGTCTTTGACTTGGGGGACAGGCATTGGCCTTACGAAGAACGATTTCATCCGGAAGGGAACGAAGATAAGATTGGTTTCAACTATGTGCTGGAAGGAGAAAAAGTCTTGTTTTTTGTTTTCCAAACCAACTATTATGAGATCAATTATAAAGGATTGGGCAAGGACGAAACGTATTGGGGCATTTATGATAAGAGGAATGGACGCGTCAAGGTTATGGCGAAAGGAAAGATAAGCGATCCGGCAAACGGACTTTTCGTCAAATCTTTCCAAACGGCAACGGCTGAAGGTGAATTGGCTGGATTATTGGACATAGCCGAAGTGAAAGAATGGATCAAGGAGAATCCTTTTAAGGAAAACAACCAAGTTCGGCAACTCTTGTCTGACCTGCCGGACGAAAGTAATCCGGTAGCTGTGATTATCGAATAAATATTTCTTGTTTTCATTGTGGACGTACTGGTAAATTTGTAAATTGCAGGAGTATACATTTTATTATCTAACTTATAAATCGTAAAATCATGAAAATAATCGTGTTTTTTCTTTTCATGGTATTTAACTTGTATTAATAGTTTGTATTTATCGCAGATAATCGAAAGACAAAAGAAAGTGCTAGACTTTTGAGCTCTTTTGTTTCGAAGATAGAATATGTTTTGTTGGAGACAACATCGGAATGTTTGTTATCTCTATCATCGCGTTATTATGTTACGGATAAATACATAGTTGTGGTATCAATGTTTGAGGCAGCCTATTTGTTTGATCGGAAAACATAACGATATATATACAGCTAACAAGAAGAGGGCAGGTCCCGAGCGAGTTTGTATTCAAAAGTGAAGATCTGTGTGGCTTGAAAAATGATATACACTACAAAGTGTAATAATTCTTCATTGAAACGGTCTTTGCCTTTTGCTTCCACCTTGTAGGATAACGTAGTACTAAGATTCTTTAACCGCTCGCTGTTCTCTCTGCAGCTCAGCAACACTTCATCTACCACAATAAGCAGCTTGCCTAGTCAGAATTGAACTGGCTACGAAAGTCCTCGTTGGTATTGAATGTCAAGTTGTGCAGAAACAGGGCTTTCAGAAAATTCAGGAACGTGCTTTTGCCTGTGTTGCGTTCTTCAGATACCAATAGTAGGATAGGCAGTTTTTGGATGGGGCACAGGTAGAGCAGTTGCAGATAGTCCACTCCCAACTCATATTGTTCCCCGAAGATGTGCTCCACCAACGAACATATAGATGAAAAGATGCCTTCCATTGGTTTATGGTCTATCGGTTCGTAATGGTTCAAGACTTATTCACCACGGGGCGGTAGTTCACATGGTTAGGTATGGTACAGAAACCGTCATACTTGGGGACGGTGGCAAGATAGTGCTTCCATAATAAAAGGTCAGTCGTTTATTTATACCACACTTATCCGCTATTTGTTTACGTTTGGCTGTCTGACCGAGTTGGGTTTGCTCTCAAAATAATATTGGTAGTATTTGTACATTTAATCCATTCTATCGATGAAAGAGTAAACACATTCAGCCCCGCATCTTTTCTAATTCCTCGAATTCAATAGGGTCAGTTGGCACAAGTTGACAGTTCTTCTTTTTTGTCACCTAAAGGTCATTTTAGCTCTATTTTCCCGGCTTTCTTTCCCAAACGGCAATTTGCAGCTTACAGTATTACTTGAGTAAAAGTTTATAAGTGATTATAAATAAGAATGATATGTTGATTTATAAAGAAATAGTAAAAAGTCCCGTTTTCATGGGGTAAAAGCCACTTGTTTTTACTTATAACTTATTGATAATAAAAAAAGATAGGATAAAAAAAACAAAATGACTAAAAAAAACGTTCGTTTTTTCTTGCACATGAACTTAGGATGCTATTCTATTTTACACAAACTTCATCCACAAATAAAAATGCGGGATTGCCGGGCCACATATGCCAGGCCGGTAATTTCGGTGTAACTCTAGCAATAATCCGTACATAACGGGTTTCCACCACAGAGAAAGAAAGCGTATGCGGGTAAATACCGTCTTTATCTTCCTTGTCTAAAACCGGATAAGAGGTCGAAGCAAGTTTTCGGTACTCTTTTCCATCTTCAGAACACCATACTTCCAGCCCGGTGGCATCCATTACGGCTGCTCCTTTTGAGACGTTGACAGTCAGCGATACCGAAGAGACAGGTGTCGACTTTTGTAGGTCGATGGTCAGATCCATATCTTTCAGGAAGCCGAGCCAGCGGCCGGTGTTATAGTTCTGATTACCCTGTAATCCGTCAGTCAGCGTGCTTACCCCGTTGAAAGTATAGTTCTCATGTGGTGCATTGGCCAGCCAGGAAGGTTTGAAAGTTGCTTTGTTTACATGGATATGTTCCTCAAATACACTACTGGTATCCTCAGTCGTAACAATAACGGCTTTCAGTTTGGTGTCTTCCCGTATTATCAATGGTTCCGTATAGATCAGGGAAGCTGTATCTGGTTGACTTCCGTCTGTCGTATAGTAGATCGGGCGGTTACCGATAGTGGAAAGGGAAATCTCAAGCGCGTCTTGCAACGTGTCTGTCCGGAAGTTCTCGGTTATTTGAAAAACATGTTCCGAATAAGTATAATGAGATTTGTCATATACAGTTATCAAACGATACAAACGATCCATAAAAGCGTCGAAATCGTGTTGTTCAGGATCAGCCCAGCCTAATTCGCTTAACGCGGCCAGACGTGGAAGGATTAGGTACTCAGCCCGTTCCGGGGTATCAATTCGCTCCGACCATAGACAGGCCTGTACACCGATGATATGCTTGGCGGCAGCTTCCGATAATGTATCCGGACAGATTTTGAAATCATAGACACGGCGAACCCCCCGGTTACCACCCAGTTCCAATAACTGGCGGCCACTGAAATAAGTAATACCCGCTGGGGTCATAATGACATCATGTTGCATTTCAGCCGCTTTGATACCATTTTCCGTACCTCTCCATGACATGACGGTCGCATTGGGAGCCAACCCTCCTTCCAATATTTCATCCCAGCCGATAATCTGACGTCCTTTGCTGTTGACGAACCTCTCCACTTCTGTCATAAAATAACTCTGGAGTTTGTCTTCCGCTTTATGTTCTTTCGTATCTTTCCATCCGTTATTGTGGATCAATGCCTGGCATTTCGGGCATTGTTGCCAGCGGTCACGTGGACATTCGTCGCCTCCTACATGAATGTAATGGGAAGGGAAAAGCTCAATAATTTCCGATAACACATCTTTCGCAAAACGAAGCGATTGCTCATTGCCAACACATAATACCTCCTTATGGACACCATACGTAGTAGCCACTTCGTAGGGGCCTCCTGTGCATCCTAGATCCGGATAGGCAGCAAGCGCGGAGGTGATGTGTCCCGGCAGATCGATCTCCGGAATAACGGTGATATAACGTTCTGCCGCATATTCGATGATGTCCTTTACTTCCTCCTGCGTATAAAAACCACCGTATGGTTTTCCGTCGAATTTCCCGGGACCGTCATTCAGTAACGACTCTTTCCGTTTGGAACCAATTTCGGTCAACTTCGGGTATTTTTTAATTTCGATACGCCACCCCTGGTCATCAGTCAGGTGCCAATGGAAGGTATTCAGGTTATGGAGAGCGATAATGTCAATGTATTTCTTGATGAAATCAGTCGAGAAGAAATGGCGGCCTACGTCGAGATGCATTCCCCGGTAGCGGTATTCCGGCTCGTCTAGAATCTGTACGGCCGGAAAACTTATCTCCTTTTGTCCCGTCACGGGGAGTGATTTTCGAAGTGTCTGTATACCATAAAATATACCGGCTTCCGAACTCCCCGTGATGGTAATGTCTCTCTTGCCGACTTTTAGCCGGTAGCCTTCCGGTGAAGATACGGCAGTACGATCTAATACGAGGCGAATGCTATTGGAAGAACCCGTATCTGCTGTTACTTCTGTTTCGATGCCTGTCATTTCGCGGATATATCCGGAAAGAAAAACCGCCGTTTGTCTCAGCTTCTCGTTTCCTTCCGGATATCCGATATGGGTGGATGTGCTCAATATAAAAGGGGCCTCTTTAGCTGGAGTGATCGACTTCGGCAGAGGTACTACCTCATAGTTGCATGTCGCGATGGCTTCTTTTTTATTGCAGGAAAGTATCCCGGCGCAAAGCAGTATTGCTGTTATATAGAATAATAGTTCTCTGTTCATAATTGGATCACGGATTTTTTAATATACACTTACTTCATCCATAAAAAACCAGGCAGGATAACCTACGCCATAATGCCAGTCTGGGCATAATCCGATCCCTTTGACCTCAACTTTGATGTATCTGGCCTTGACAGGGCTATCCGACTCCGCTTTTCCTTCGACAAATTTAACCTGCAGGTCCCGGTCTTCAGCAAATGTAAACGAGCCGAAAGGTTTGTATGTCGTATTGTCCGAGGATATAGAATAGCTGACACTATGAGGCAATAAAACCCAGCCACCTAGTTGGTGGAGGAAATCCGCTTCTATCCGGGTGAAACTTTTCTCTTCGCCCAGGTCTAGAATGAAAGCACCGTCCGTCCCGTTCCATCCTACCCAGCTTTCTACATATGTTGTTCCTCCGAACAGTTCGTCGGTCAGGGCTGTTTCGCCCAATGTTTTATAACGTTCCTGAGGCGGGATGATCCAGGTGAGGGAGGCGCCGGAGGCCTTGCTTTGCTCGTTTTGCGGCAAGAATCGTTTCTTGTACAATTCACAATATTCGCCGGGTGCGTTTTTACGTTCATTCAATGACGTGACGCCGAACTGACGGGTACGCCGGTCGAATAGCCCGAGTAATTCCCTGATCTTCGTTTTATCTGTACCGACCTGTGTACGGGCGATCTCGAGTTCCGAATATTGCAGCGGGAGGCGGGATAATTGTACGCGGCACAACAGTACGGTATCTCCAGCGACGGCTTCCTCTGCCTGGTCGAACAGTTCGTTGTATGTTTTCAGCAAAACGGGGTTCAACATGCCATTTTTATGGGATATCGGAGAATCATATATCCATAACGGTTGTCCGCCGGCCAGCAGTGCGCCTTGCATGATCTTCTGGTATTGATACAGGTAAGGGGCGGCCGCTCCGTAATAACCATTCATGAAGGTACGCATCAGGGAGTCGGCGTTCTGGTATGGGTCCCACATTAATTTTCCGATCATGTAAGCCCGCATCTCAGAGAAATCCCCGCCCCGGATACCATTTACCTGCGAAAAGTGCATTGTCACATGATTTTTCTTGAATAGTTGGATATTCTTTTGCAGGATATGGAAGTTGGGGAATGGTGAGACGATATTATCGAAATTGATCCCATAATCCCATACAAATATATTGTCGGATATCTTCGACCATCCTTCCAGCGCTTTTACGAAATCACGGCCGGAGGCATTATCGGTTAACGGAACCTCACGTTTACAATCTATGTCACACAACATGATGTTGACGTTGGGTAACGGTTTCACATGCTTGGGCGGCTGCATGGAATACAGATAAGCCAATGTGGAAAATTCTTTATCAGGGAAACGTTCGGCCAGTTTATTCAGGAACCGGATCAGGTTGCCGGAAGGTGAACCTTCGTACTCGTCTACTTCTTTACAAGCCGGACAGGAACAATTCGTATTGTTACCGTCGTTCTGACTGACCGAAATCATTTTCATGTCCGGGTGAGCCTTAAAGATCGAATCTAGCTGGCGTACGGCCGCGTCGAATACTTTAGGGTTGGTCAGACACCACTGGCTGTTGTGTCCCGGACGATGCTCACCGTTGATGAATGAGTAATATTCGGGATGTTCCTTGCCAAACCGGTCGGACGGCAGAATACGGTTGAACGTGTGTACCCACATGTTTTCGATAAACATGTCTTTTGGTTCTTCCAAGCGGAACCATAGCTTATAGACCGGGTCGTCGTTGTTATAGCTGTAAGTTTGGCGATAACGGAATGCCGGTGTTTCTTCCCTGTGGATAGCGGGAAGTGTGATTGTCTGCATCGGAGTCAACGTATAGGCCTCTTTTGCAAAATAGGACACGCCCATGTATTGTTCCAATAAGGAAACTACACCATAGATGGCGCCTTTATCGCCTCCGCTGGATATTTGTAGTTGTTCGTTTGCTGTCGTTTTCAGCAAAAAACCGTCTTCTCCGGCTGAGGCTTGTTTTCCTCCAATCAGAATGTCCCCGCTTCTTGCCTTTGTATCAGCAACGATCGGAAGCGTAGCCTGGCTGATCCGTTTGACAAAGTCTTGCAGCAAGGTGGCTGCTTGCTCGTTCACTTCATTCTTCTCAACTAATACGATTCGTGAAGTGGCTTTACCATCCTTCACAAGGGTTATCTGTGCTGATACCCTGGAGGAAAGCCCAAACAGCAACATCAGCATACCCATGCATTGAATCAATTGTTTCATGGTAATTGTTTTTATTTAATGGTTTGTTTCTAAAGTCATTGGATGATTTATTGTCAGTGTTGTCTTTAACCGGATATCTTTACAAGAGCGCCCGATCATCAGACGGAAGTCACCCGGTTCGATCACGCGGTTCAACTCTTTATCCAGCATGGACAGGTCTTTCTCGTTTACAGTGAAGTGCAACTCTTTTGTTTCTCTCGGTGCCAATGATACAGGCTGGAAATGGATCAGCCGCATAATTGGTTGGGTTACGGAAGCGACCTGGTCGCGCAAATAGAGTTGTACGACTTCATTGGCTGCGTATTTCCCCGTATTTTTCACCGAAAAAGTAACATGGAAAGCTGTGCCATGTACTGCTTTCGTCACTTTTAGTCCAGAATAATCAAATTCGGAATAGCTCAATCCGTGACCGAAAGGAAAAAGCGGTTCACCGGTCAGGTTGAGGTAATCGTCGCTCCGCCCGGTCGGTTTATGACTGTAATTGAGTGGTAGCTGGGCTTCGTGGATCGGGTAAGTGATCGGCAGTTTGCCTGAGGGGTTATAATCGCCGAATAAAACATCGGCAACCGCATTGCCCCCTTCCACTCCCGGATACCAGGCATTCAGTACGGCCGGAACTTGATCCTGCCATTCAGACATGACCACGGCACTTCCACCGATCAAAACAACAACAGTGGTTTTTCCTGTTGCTGCGACTCTACGGATTAACTCTTCCTGCCGGCCAGGCAATGCCAGATAGCCTCTGTCACGGAATTCTCCCTCTTCAATACCCACGACAACGATGGCGATCTCGGATTCACGGGCAGCTTGTACGGCTTGTTCGATGGACTGGTCTTCATTTTTTGTATCCACGTCCCAAACAAACCGGATACGTGCGTTTTTTGTATTCTCATAAAACCTGATACGAATGTCATATTCTTTTCCTTTTTCAAAGGTAAAAGGAACTAATGTATGACCGAAAGAGGTTTTATATGGTTTGTCTACTAGCACTTTTCCATCAACGGTCAGCTGGTAACCGTCATTTCCCTCCAGCCCGAGCCGATATGTTCCGGAGACGGGAGATTTTAATTTCCCGTTCCATTCGACAGAAAACCAATCGACAGCCAGGCAAGAATCCGGGGCAAACAATGTCCATGAGAATTGTATGCGTTTGTCAATCCGTTTCAAATCGGGGACTCCTTCATAGGAGATATTATTGAAATAGCGCCCTTCCAGTCCCGGCAGTCCGTCTAATGTGGATAAATAATAGGTTGGGACGGTCAGATATTCCGGATTGATTCGTTTACATCCCTCTTCGTAACGGATGATAGCTCGATCGCCCAGTCTATTTTTCAATCCATCAAGAATGCTGACTTTGTCAACGCCCGGTCCGCTGTACCCTCCTAAACGGGCTTGAGCGGCATCTTGTCCGATAAGGGCGATACGTTTTACTTGTTTGGATAACGGCAAAACCCGATTTTCATTTTTCAATAACACGATTGATCTGCGAGCTGCTTCGAGAGCCAGTTTCCGGTGTGCGGAGCAGGCATTCCACTTCTCCGCCTCATTTTCGTCAATGTAGGGATGCTCGAACAGACCTAGGTGGAATTTCGCTTTTAATACTTGTCCTACAGCCCTGTCCAGCGCTTCTTCCTTAACTAAACCATCTAGGCAAGCCTGTAAGAATGGTCGGTGTTCATCGTATGTTGTCTGGAAGATGACATCCAGACCTCCATTGATAGCATCAGCTCCTGCTTCCGAGAAGTTATTGACGGTGTGATGCAACTTGTGGATGATACCGACAGCATCTGCATCCGCAATCGTAAATCCGTCGAATCCCCATTCGTTCCGGAGTTTGTCGATCAATAACCAGGGATTGGCTGTACAAGGAGTTCCGTCTAACATATTATATGCAGTCATTACAGACTGCGACTGTCCTTTTTGGAAGCAAGCCTTGAAAGGAACCAGATGCGTCTCTTCCAAAAATCGTTCCGTGAAATGGATCGGATTACTGTCTCGCCCTCCATCTCCGGAATTGGCGGCAAAGTGTTTAGGGGTGGTTATCACTCCCATTTCTTCAAAACTTCTTACAAAGTTGACACCCATGCATGCCGAAAGATATGGATCTTCTCCATAGGTCTCTTCCGTACGTCCCCAACGCACATCTGTTGCGAGATTAACCACGGGCGATAGTATTTGTCGGATACCACGTGTTTTCGTTTCCATGGCGATGGCATGGGAGACTTGGCGTACCAAGGCCGTATCGAATGTGGCGGCCAATGCGATGGATTGGGGGAACGCCGTGGCTCCACCACGAATCAATCCGTGTAAAGCCTCGTCGAATGCAATAATCGGTATGCCCAGTCGGGTTTCTTCTACGAAGTAACGTTGGATCTCATTGATTTTTTTAGCCATCTCTTTTGCTGTCAATTTCGGGTTGTATTGCAGCAATTGTTTGAGTTCCGGATTACTGGTTCCTATAGTTGAAACCTGGAATCCGAAGATACCGTGGGAAAAGCGGTCTTTCCCTTTATCCAGCTCACCAGGCATCATATATGTTTGCCAGAACTTCTCTTCGATCGTCATTCTCCCTAATAAATCCTTCACTCGTTCGTCAACCGGAAGTGCCGGATTCTTGTAAGGAGGTATTTCCTTGACCGAAGTGAAAGAACAAAGGATAATAATTGGAAATAATAGTAAATTAGTAGGTTTCATGATATTAATTATACTTATTGTACCGAGTACATATTGTTTATCGCGTGCAAAATTCAAAAAAATCAGGTATAAAAGCAAACGATCAAGAGAGAAATATATTAATAAACAGGGTATGACTGTTATGTTCGATTGTTTCGCTA
>ULZG01043475.1_pt1 | contig 13432 bp, 10 predicted proteins | sample 1962881 | NCBI WGS metagenome assembly ULZG01 (sample SAMEA4835883, study PRJEB28245) | human gut metagenome | biome: gut microbiome; material: fecal sample | place: Denmark | collected 2008 | reverse complement strand
CCAGCAAGATTGCTGGGAGGGCTTTTCGTTTCTTTGTACCGTGATAATGCGGCGTTGTTTTGTATTGGGCCAACGCGGCGTTGTTTCGTCGCCCCAATGCGGCATCGTTTTGTCGCGTCGTGCCGCTCTTCATCTTGCTGTTGCAAGTAGCTGCAGTTTGTACGTTCGGCATGAGCATTATCTAATGGGGGGCTAATTCCGAGCAGGAATATCCTTCTAACAAGTAGGAAAAATCTTCTAAAAGGAGCGATTTTCTCAGTTTTTTGTTTATCTTTGCCACGCTAAGATAATCGTTATTTGAGTTTTAAGCAGCACTAAGATTGGATGTTTTTTACCATGTGCAAGGATTGGGTAATTCGCAGTTATCCAATGGCTTGCTTACTTGTGGAATGACAAGTCTGCGTGGAATGACAAGTCTGCTAATTTAAGGCTATGAAGAAATGAAGAAAAATATTACTTGTTTGATAATGTGTGCAGCGTCTTGTGCTATGTTTGCGCAAACCTCAGGAGAGGAGGCCGGGCATATTTGGATTGATTTGGGATTGCCCAGTGGAATTAAATGGGCTTCTACTAATATTGGCGCAAATCGTCCTCAAGACGAGGGTAACTATTATGCGTGGGGCGAAACGACTTTGAAAACGGACTTTCGATGGGCCACTTATTCGCATGGAGCAGGTCAAAAATCGCTCACGAAGTATTCTTATTCTGATGGAGTGTTGTCGCTTGATGCCGCTGATGATGTCGTCTCGTGTGTATGGGGTGGCACATGGCGTATGCCAACCAAAGAGGAATGGAGGGAACTTCAAGAGCATTGTGTTTGGACATGGACTGACGATTACAATAAATCAGGTGTTGCAGGATATGTGGTCACGGCCAAGAGCAGTGATGCTTCACTCTTTTTGCCTGCTGCAGGTTGCCGTTATGCGAGCCAGATTAACGAGAAGGGCGTACATGGCTACTACTGGTCGAGCTCGCTTTTCAAAAGTTCCTCTTATAGTGGCTCCGCTTATCAGTTGCAGTTCTTTCGGGCTTGTTTCAAAAGCGATTGGAATCACGCACGCTATTATGGTTCTTCTGTGCGTGGCGTATGCAATCCCCAACCAGCAACAGGTGTGGGCCACACGCAATCAGATAGCTTCATATACGCTATTGGTGGCAAAATCCATTGTGATGAGCATTGCCGTATCTATGATCTTTACGGACGTGATATGACGCATCAGAATGGTTCTCTTCCCAAGGGGGTATATGTTGTGCAGAGAGAAAACAGCGGAGAGAAAGTCAGAGTCTTCTGATGGGATTTCTCATGGCGAAAAACCGACAATATGAGTAAAATGAAACAGACATCAATTACGTTTACATTGGTATTTGCACTGGCATTTTCACTGGGCATCATCATCCCATTTTCTTCTGCGAAAGCAGAGAGAGTCCAGTATTGGGCCAAAGGCGTCAGCGTAGATGCAGGCTGGTACAACACCTTTCAGTTCACGAATGGCTGTTGGGCAGCTGTCAGTAGTAACATGATAGCATGGTGGCAGGATCGAATACAGGAAAAGTATATCTATACAGGGAAAATTTGGGACCCAGAGGAAGTCAATCGGGAATTTGATCGCAACCCTTACTTCAATAAGGGTGGTGACTATGTATATAAAGCCCTCGATTGGTATCTGCGTGAAACACATCCATCCATAGCTTACACACGTACCAATCTTTATCAAAACTACCTCTTCAATGACGACTATGATAATCCAATCATCTTCACGCGAGGCTACATAGACTCCAACGAAGCAATATTCACAGACGTGTTGTTGCGTTATTTCACTACGGGAAATTACGTTGCGCAACTTCGCGACATGAACCACGCTTGGACTTTGTGGGCGATAGAAGTGGATACTGAAACCAATACTATCACGCGTATATGGGTGACGGATTCCGTTCCCAATGATCGTAAGAACCCAAAGAAGCAAATACATTCCCTCGATGCCAAACGCTATAAAAACCTCTTCTATTTCGAGCGTGGAATCTACGATGAAGAGAATAATTCATGGGGAGTTCAGGCCATCCACCCAGCGGAGTTGACATTCTTTGGTATAGAAGGCCGGTTTTTGGTTGATACTAACGGAGAGCCAGTGTTCGAACAGAAGCCTTGATTGCATACCCATAGAAGCGGCAGCGTCGAAAAAAAGAATAAGGCATTGACTCTATATCCAGTAGATATAAATCTCTAACTAAATAGGGTGTTCAAAATCCTGAAAATATCGCGCAGAGTTTTTCTGGATTTTGAACACCCTATTTGTATGAGCTACTTACGATTTAGGAAGAACAGCCCTTGAACTTCCGATGGATTATAGATAAGCACCAGCTGAAACCCAGGTAAATATCTATTGATTGTTAGATAATTTCAGTTTTCCTGGTGGGCTGTGGTGTCAGACGGAGGAATTATCTGCGTCGTGTCAGTATAATCATGATGACGGCGGGAATGATCAGTGCGATTCCCAGCATGACTTGCCAGTTGAAGGCTTCATTGAAAATGAGGCATCCGATGATGACGGCAGTGAGCGGTTCTAAGGCCCCGAGGACGGCGGTCATGGTGCTGCCGATGCGTTTGACGCTGTACACCAAACTGACGTTGGTGATGAACGTACAGATAATAGCCAGGGAGGCAAGGTTACTCCATTGTAGGTCGGTTGTGATTGGGGAGAAGTTGCCTTGGCGAAGGGCTTCAGCTCCAAAGATAAGTGCACCGATGAACATGACGTAGAAAACGAGTTTTGAACTGTTCATCGTGGCAGCTCTCGAACGGTTGACACGGATGAGATAAAGCGCATAGCAGACGGCAGATACCAGGACGATGATGACGCCGCGGACACTTGTGTTTCCAGTTGGGTCCCAAGAAAGAATGCCGACACCGCCGACGGCCATACATACGGCCAGAATGGTGCTCAATCTGCGGGCTTCGTTGTAGAAGGTCATCATGATGATGGCCGTTACGACTGGGTACATGAAATGGAGGGTGGTGGCAACGCCGCTCGACATATAGTTGTATCCGTCGATGAGGAACAAGGCAGAACCGTCGGAGATGAATGCGAGGTAAATCAGCGTCACCAGTTCGCCGCGTGTCACCTTAAAACTGATGCGGCGTATGAGCATCACGATTGCCAGGATGATGCTGGCAAATCCGAAACGGTAGAAGAGGATGGTCGGGTCGGACATGAAATTTTCCGCAGCTCCCGATTTGATGGGCAGGGTGAAGAACGGGATGAATCCGTAGCAGATGGCCGCTAACAAACCGACGAGAAATCCGTAGGTCACATTCTTTTTCTCATTTGCCGATGGCGGAGCGTCAGCCTCCGTCGTTGGAGCCTGTTTCGTCAGCTCCTGCTGTTTGATTTCTGTGTTAGGTAACATATTATATTAGGGATGTTTGTTTGTCGCGTTCAGCGAGTGCGCAAATTTAGCTATTTTTTATACAAGTAGCGGTGGTTTGCAGAACAAAAAAAGGTGGCGGCGGCTATATTCGTTGTGCTGAATTTTTTTGCCTCGATTAAAATCTGTAAATTTGTAAGGAAATGAGTTTCTATACTACATGGACACAATTATATATCTCTTTATAGGGCTTTCCTTGGGCGTTATTGCCGCCTATTTGTTTTTGAAAGCCAAACACCAGCGTTTGCAGGCAGAGGCCGAGTTCCTTCAGAAGCAGATGAGCGAACAGAAGGAAGAAGCGCGTCAGCGGATTGAAGAATTGAAGGCAGAGCGCCTTCAGAAAGAGCAGGCGATGCGTGATGATTTCGACCGGCGCCTTGCTTTGCAGCAGAAAAATGCCGAGGTTGAGCGCCGCGCCGCCCTTGAAGCCCAGGCCACGGCCAACGACGTGCTGATGGCCAGCAAGGAGCGTTCCTTCCGTCAGGCAATCGAGGCGCAGGAAATGCGGCATAACGAGGCCATGAAGGCCCAGCAGGTGCGCTTTGACGAGACCGTTGAGAAAATGACGGCGCAGTTGAAGAGTGCCACCGATGAGATGCTGAAGCAGCGCCAGAAGGAGTTTGAAGTGGCGAGCAACACCAATCTCGGTCAGATTGTCATGCCTCTGCGTGAGACGATTGACAAAATGAACCGTGCTATGAATGAGAGCACCATCAAGCAGACCGAAATGAGTTCGGCCCTCAAAGAGAACATAGAGCGCATGATGCAGCAGAGCATAGCCGCCAAGCAGAGCGCCGACGAGTTGACGCGTGCATTGAAGCACGGCAGCAAGGTGCAAGGAGATTGGGGCGAGATGGTGCTCGACGAACTGTTGGCTTCGCAAGGATTGGAGCGTGGCATCCACTATGACACGCAGGCCGTTCTTCGTGACGCTGACGGCCATGTGGTGAAGTCGGAAGAAGGCAGCATGATGCGCCCCGACGTGATTTTGCACCTCGACCAGCGCCGTGAAGTCATAATCGACTCCAAGGTGTCGCTCACGGCCTTCTTTGATTATCTGAATGCAGAGGACGACGTGACGCGTGAGAAATCCTTGAAGGCACACATCGACAGCATTCAGAGCCACGTCAAAGAACTTTCGCAGAAGGACTATTCTTCGTATGTGAAACCTCCGAAGATGAAGATGGACTATGTCATCATGTTCGTGCCGCATACAGGAGCACTATGGACCGCTTTGAATGCCCAACCCGATTTGTGGCGGCGTGCGATGGAACGCAACGTCTTTATTGCCGACGAGCAGACGCTCTTTGCTGCCTTGCGTATCGTTAATCTCACGTGGACACAGATTGCCCAGGCGCAAAACCACGAGCACGTGTACAGTCTGGCCAATGAAATGATTGACCGCGTTGGCCTCTTCATGAAGAGGTATGCCGCTGTCGGAAAGGCGCTGAAGGCGGCCGAATCGGCCTATGAAGATGCTGGAAAGAAATTGCAGCCAACCGGCAAGAGTATCCTGACGACCTGTGCCAAACTCATCAAACTCGGCGCCAAGCAGAGTGACAAAAATCCCATTCCGCAGTTGGCAGACGTGGACACCTCAACCGATGTAGACCTCTTGGAAGCGCATGGTGATGCGGAAGAGGAAGAACAACCATCGGACGTGTCGCCCAATTGATGCCTCATAGAAGCATTCCCATAAGCAGCGAAGCAGTGTGTCATATCTCAGGGACCATCCAAACAAGACACCGTTCCCCCAGGTATGTCCGCGTCGCGAGCAGAACCAGAAATAACAATCAACACAAAACAACAGTATGAAAATCACCAAGAAAATTACGGCCTCATTGATGGCGGTGTGCCTTTCAGCCTCTTGCATGGCCGACGGGCTTTCAATTATTCCACGTCCGGCCAAACTTGTTGAAGGCAACGGCCAGTTTACCTTCGGACAAGTCACAACCGCATGGGCAGACGCCTATGAGGGTGACAGCATCCAGAGCCTTTTGAAATCCTTTGAACAGGAATTTACGAGCACCACTGGTCTCGCCTTCAAGGCCAGCAAAGCTGCCAAGGCCGCTTTGCAGTTGCGCCTCAATCCCTCGTTGAAAGGAGAATCCTATTGCTTGAGTGTCAGCAAGACCAACGTCATCATCGAGGCCGCCCGCCCCGTTGGCTTCTTCTATGCCTTGCAGACCCTGAAGCAGATGTTGCCAACGCGTGCCGTGATGGCCGGCGTGAGTGTGGAAAAGGGAACGAGCATGACCTTGCCCGTTGTCGAGATTGAAGACGCCCCTCGTTTCGGCTGGCGCGGTTTCATGCTCGACGAAGGCCGTCATTTCTTCGGCAAGAAAGCTGTGAAGCAGGTGCTCGACGTGATGGCCGCCTATAAGATGAACCGTTTCCATTGGCACCTGACCGATGACCAGGGTTGGCGCGTGGAAATCAAGAAATATCCCCGTCTGACCACTTATGGTGCGTGGAGAAACACCATGACCCTCTCTTGGGGCAACACATTGCCCGATGGCGAGCGTTATGGCGGATACTACACGCAGGACGATGTTCGCGAAATCGTTGCCTATGCCCGTGAGCGTTTCATCGAGATTGTGCCGGAAGTAGACATTCCCGGACACTCCCAGGCTGCCGTGGCCGTATATCCCGAATTTTTGGCGTGCGACCCAGAGAAGCCCCATGAAGTCTGGCTCTCACAAGGCGTTTCAACCGACGTGATCAACGTGGCCAACCCCAAGGCCGTCCAGTTTGCCAAAGACGTGATAGACGAGCTCATCACCCTCTTCCCTTACCAGTATATGCACCTCGGCGGCGACGAATGTCCCGTGAAGAAATGGGAGCAGAACAAAGACTGCCAGGCATTGCTGAAGCAGATCGGTTCGAAAAACTATCGCGACTTGCAGATACATTTCTATAAGCAGCTCAAGGATTACGTTGCCAGCAAACCAGCCCAGCAGCAGCGCCATTTCATCTTCTGGAACGAGGTGCTCCACGGAAACACGTCCGTTTTGGGTAAGGACTTCACCGTGATGGCATGGGTTGGTGCAGACAAGGCCGCCCAGGAAGCCGCCAAGCGTGGTCTGACCACCATCTTAAGTCCGCAGATACCATATTATATCAACCGCCGCCAAAGCAAAGACATCTGGGAACCCCGTTCACAGGGTTGGGGCACAGAAACGGTTGAAGCCGTTTACAACTATGTGCCGATGAAGAATGTGGCAGAAAACCTGCAAGAGAAATACATGGGCGTTCAGGCCAACTTCTGGACGGAGTGGGTTGAAAACACGCCGAAATTGCAGTATCTCCTTCTTCCCCGTTTGGCTGCAGTGGCTGAAGCTGGATGGACGCCACAGGCAGAACGCTCTTATCCCGACTTCCTCAAGCGTTTGCAGCAGGAGCCTTCATATTATGACATGAAGGGCATGAACTATGGCAAGCATGTGTTCAAATAATCCTTGAAGCCAATATTGCTTAAGACACAAAAAAATCTTCCGCAGATTTTGTAACCACATTACAAAAACCGCGGAAGATTTTTTTGTTGGAGAAAGCTGAAGCAGAGACTCAAGAAAGAAGGTAACGAACCCGTGACAATTTGTCACGGATTGAAGTTTCGTGCCTCTGACGGCAAAACCTCCCAACGCCCCTCCACCGTATGGCAACAAAAAATCCACCCCGTTTCCGAGGTGGACCTTGTTGTTAACTTATATATGAATTATGAATGATCTCCTTGTCGGAGACATTTTTAAATCAAATTAGTCAAGCTGCTCGTTGATGAAAGCCTGCATTTCGGCGAGGTGTTCTTCGGCGCTCTGCAACAATTTAAATTGTGCCTTAGAGCGGACGAGGTTGTGTTCAGCATACTGCGTCTTGTAGTAAGTGTCGCCGTTGATATAGTCGGCCAAGAAACGCACCGTCTGCATGTATGGGAACAGCGTGGCAGCGTAAGGCAAGTTTTCGATTTCGATTGGCGTGAGGAAGCTCTTGGCGCTCTTGATGTAGCCCTTGGCGAAAGCGCGGAAGATGTCCATATTGAAGTTCACGTTGTCGAGATCCTTGTCGTCTTCCTTACCCGTGTTGGCAGCAGAGCGGAGGAAGTCGCCGAAGTCAGAGAATACGAAGTTTGGCATCACCGTGTCGAGGTCAATGACACACAATACGTTGCCGTCTTTGTCGAAGAGGATGTTATCGACCTTCGTGTCGCAGTGGCAGATGCGCTTTGGCAATTTGCCTTCGCGGTGGAGGCGTTCAGCCTTACACATGTCTTCAGCACGCTTTTCCAGTTCGTCAACGAGCCACTGAACTTCAGCCAGACGTCCAACCTTGTTTTCAGCCACAGCTTCGCGCAACTGCTGCATGCGGAATTCCATGTTGTGGAAGTCCTTGATAGTTTCGCCCAACTGAACAGGGATGTCAGCCAGCATAGCCTGGAAGTTTCCGAAAGTTTCGCCAACGATGTAAGAAGTTTCAGGTGTAACGGCCGTCTGTGAAACCGTGTCGGGGATGAACACCATGATGCGCCAGTATTTTCCTTCGTGGAGGTAGAAGAACTGTCCGTCCTTGGCAGGAATGAAGGTCAGAACCTTGCGGTCGATGTCAGGCGTGTTGGCAGCTTCCAGTTTTTTGCGGATGTGTCCTGTCACGGCAACGATGTTGTCCATGAGCATTTTCACGTCGGGGAAAATGGCGTTGTTGACATGTTGGAGAACATAGTCGGGGGCATCACCTTCGGTGCATACCTTGTAAGTTGTATTGATGAGTCCGTTTCCGAGAGGCTTCACTTCAGTGACATGGCCTTGGATTTCAAATTGGTCAACGATGTGTTTTAAATCTTTTTGTTCCATGGTTGGATCCTGTAGTATTATGTTTGAATTTATGTGTCTTGTCTGTAGTAAGTGATGGTAAAACCATCACCAAGGGTAATTTGCCATTACTAAAAATGTTTCAATCCTGTTTCGAGGATGTGACATTTCTGCCTACAAATTTAAGGAAAAATGGTTGATGCAGGTATTAATCCCTCTCTTTTTTCGGTTTTCCTTTGGTTAAAAATGTAAAAAGCTCATTCGCCTGTTCTTTCTTTGGAGATTTCGCATCGTAGCGGCCGATTTTTACGGGCGGAAAAGACCTATATGCCAAAGGCAGGTTGGACATCCTGAGAAGGAAAATCCAACCTGCCTTTGGCATATCATTTAGTAATGGATTCAGCACGTCGAGCAGAGAAAACCACATGGTCAAAAAAACAAACCACCAGTTTGTCGCGGATAACGTTTGGTGGCCTGTTCCGCGTTTTCTGCCCTCGTCCTGCCGTTGTTACATGGCCCTTGCGTCAGAGCCAGAGCGGATTTCGTTGTTCTGGCGAGTGACGGGGAGTTGCGTTGATCTGTCGTTTTGTCTTCCAGTCACATTTTGAGCTTTGTATCTCACGTTGCCGCCGCTGCCCTCGTTCCGCGAGGTGTTTCGTGCGGTCAGTTCTCGGGCATCGATGCTCGCAGCGCTCGAGGCATTGAGCACGGCCGTTTCGGTGCATTTCCCCTTAAACGTGCAGTCGGCACCGCTTGAGGCGCTGGCAAAGATATTTTGGCATTTGATGCCTTCGATGTCGGTGTTGGCGCCGCTGCTGGAGTTGACAGTGATTTTGCCGGCCGTCATTTTTTCGATGTCGGCATCAGCGCCCGACGAGCTCGTCAAGGTCAGGTTGTCGCATTTGAGATGGTCGATGTCGGTGTCAGCTCCGCTGCTTAGCGTGATGGAGCAGGAAGTGCATTTGATGCCCTTAAATTCGGCGTCAGCTCCGCCGCTCATCTCAAGAGAGAATGAGCGGTTGACGTTCAGGTCGTTTTGCATGTGGAGCGATGCGCCCGAACTGAGAGCCACCTGTTGTGAAGAAGCGGCAGCGAGGTACACCTTGGTGCAATTGTTTTTAATTGTGACGTTTTTGGTGAACGAAAGAATCAGCGTTCCGTTTTCCATCTTGGCCTCAAAATATGGCGCCATCCTTTCATCGATGACGGCCTTGACTTCCGTTTTCTCAGAAGCGTTTGTCGTGTAGTAGACTTCAATGCCTCTCGATACATTCAGTTTGGAGAGCCTTCCAAATTCCTTGTATTTGGTGACATACTTTGCGTCTTTGGAGTCGGCGTTGTAAACCGTCTCGCTGAAATCCTTGACAAAGTCTTTGGCGTTGCCGTTTGAACAGGCTGAAGCGAAGAAAGCGGTCAGCCCGAGAAATGCCACAGCACAGATGGGAATTGTAAACTTTTTCATGATGGTTTTGATATTGCGAACCGGCAGGGCCGGTTCAGGGTTACGTAATGGGCGTTCTGAAAAAATGCGGAAACTTCCTGGCAACTTCCAGCACAGCCCTGATAAATGATGTGCCTGGCAGTTTGTGCCAGCACCGTCACAAATCTACGAATTTCCTTTTTTTCGCCCAAGGAAATCCTGATTTTTTTTGTGGAGTGTCGTGTTTTGTGTAAATTTGAACATCCGCTTTCCCAAGCCATAAAGATATATGCCAGAGCAAACAGCACGAACCTACATAGCCATTGACTTGAAATCCTTTTTTGCCAGTGTGGAGTGTGTGGAGAGAGGGCTCGACCCGCTTTCCACCAATCTGGTCGTTGCCGATCTCAGCCGCACGGAGAAAACCATTTGTCTGGCAGTCACCCCCTCTTTGAAGGCGCACGGCATTTCTGGTCGTGCGCGTCTTTTCGAGGTGGTGCAGCGCGTTCGTGAAGTCAATCGCCAGCGAAATCTTAGGCAATGGGAATTGCACGCGGCGCAGGGTGGGGCAGCCGTTGCCCGTCCGTCGGGTGGACCGCGCGGCGGATGGCTGCTGACGGGGAAGTCGGCAGACGACAAACTGTTGCAGGCACATCCTGAATATGCGGTGGACTACATCGTGGCGCCGCCGCGTATGAAATATTACATTGACTATAGCACACGCGTTTATTCCGTATATCTCAAATATATAGCCCCCGAAGACATCCATGCGTATAGCATCGACGAGGTGTTTATGGACGTGACAGATTATTTGTATGTCTATAAAATGTCGGCCGAAGAACTGGCCATGACCATTATCAAAGACGTGTTGAAAACAACTGGCATCACGGCAACGGCTGGCATCGGCACCAACCTTTATCTGGCAAAAATCGCCATGGACATCGTTGCCAAACACATTCCGGCCGATGAAAACGGCGTCAGGATGGCGGCGCTCGACGAGATGACATACCGGCGCAAACTTTGGAACCACCGCCCCATCACGGATTTCTGGCGCGTTGGCAAAGGCATCGCCCGGCGCCTGGAAAAAGAATATATCTATACGATGGGCGACATTGCCCGGCAGTCGGTGCGGAATGAGGGTCTGCTCTACAAGCTCTTTGGCGTGAATGCGGAATTGCTCATCGACCACGCCTGGGGCTGGGAGCCGTGTCGGCTGTGTGACATCAAAGCCTATCGGCCAGAGCGCCGTTCCCTTTCGAGCGGACAGGTGCTGCAGAGCCCCTACACGTTTAGCAAAGCGCGGGTGGTGGTGCAGGAAATGGCAGAAGGTGCCGCCCTGGATTTGCTCGACAAACATTTGTTGACCGACCAGATTGTGCTCGACGTGGGCTATGACATCGAGAGCCTGAAAGACGAAAACATCCGCTGCCTCTATCATGGCGAAACGCAGACCGACCACTACGGACGCGTGGTGCCGAAATCCGCTCATGGTTCCGCCAATTTGGGAGCCCCCGTGTCATCCTCCAGTTTGATCAAGCAGGCCGTTGCCAATCTTTTCGACCGCATCGCCAATCCCGTCTTGCTCGTTCGGCGCCTGACGCTGACCACCAACAACGTGGTGCCAGAGCAGGAACTCGAACAGCGGCGGAAAGCCCCTCGGCAGTTGAATCTTTTTGAAGACGGCATCGGGGCGCAGGAAGAAAAAGCGCAGCAGGAGAACCTGTTGGAACGCGAGCGGAAGGTGCAGCAGGCCGTGCTCAACATCAAGAAAATGTTTGGCAAGAATGCCATCCTCAAAGGCGTCAATTTCGACGAAGGAGCAACGGCCATTGATCGTAACAGTCAGATAGGAGGACACAAAGCATGAGTGAATATGACGACATTATAAATATGCCACACCACGTCTCGAAGACACGCCCTCGCATGTCCCTTCGGGCACGGGCCGGACAGTTTGCCCCTTTTGCCGCCCTGACCGGCCACGGAGCCGCCCTTTCCGAAACGGCCCGACTGACAGAGCGTCCGCCCTGCTTGACCGACAGCGTCTTGAAGAAACTCGACGAAACGCTGGCCTATGTGCGCGAGCATGCCGAAGAGGGCGTTCGGGTGTCTGTCACCTATTATGTGGCCGACGAGCGGAAAGAAGGCGGCAGTTACCACGTGTTGCAAGATGAAGTCAAGCAAGTCGACGCGTTGCGCCGTCTGCTCCTCTTCAGAGGTGGAGAAGAAGTGCCCCTTTCTTCCATCGTCGCTTTAGAAGTGGACGGAGGCGCTCTTGAAGATTAGCAAAGGCCACCCCGTCGTTTCTCCCCTTCGCAGGTGCAATCCGCCGACACCCATGTGTCCCCTTTGGCGGCCTGATTGCAAAATCGCTTTCCAAACGGCTTTTGCCCTTTGGAAGAGAACCCATAAACCACAGCAAACCATGGCAGAAAGAAATATATCCATACTAATCCCCTGTTTCAACCGCTTTTGCGCCCCACTCGTAAAGACGTTGCATGATTTGGCCGCTGCAACCCAATCTCCGCGCCATGACGCTTTCAACTTCGAAATCATCGTGGCCGACGACAAATCGTCGCGCGTGGGATGTGTTGAGGCCAATCGCGAAATCAACGCCCTGCCGCATTGCCGCTTGCTGGAGATGGACCACAACGTGGGGCGGGCGGAAATCCGCAATGTGCTGGCGCGGAATGCGCGTTACGAATGGCTGGTGTTTCTGGATTGCGACGTAAACATCCCCGACTCTCATTTCCTGCAGAACTATCTGCAATGTGATGAGCGGCACGAGGTGGTTTACGGCGGTGTCTCCTTGCCGCCTTTCGGCAAACGCTTCCACGGCAATCTCCGCTACCGCTATGAGAAACGGTGCCTGCCCAAATTCTCCGTTGAAAACCGTTTGGCGCAGCCCTACCAGAGTTTCCGCACCTGTAATTTTATGGTCAGCAAACAGACCTTGCTCAATCATCCTTTCGATGGTCGCATCCGCACCTATGGTTATGAAGACGTCTTGTTTGGCAAATCTCTGACGGCCGCCCATATACCAGTACACCACATTGACAACCCGGTGGAAATCGACGATTTCGAGGACAACGGCAACTTCATGTATAAGACCGAGGAAGCCATGCAAACCTTGTTCAGGATGCGCGACCTGATGGACGGCTATTCGCTCATCACGCACTATTCCGCCAAAATCGACCGTTGGAACATGAGGCGTCCGCTTCTCCTCTTCTTCAAGCGCTTTGGCAAAATGATGCGCAAGAGTTTGCGTGGCAAGCATCCCTCTGTCAGCATCTACAATCTCTACCGCCTGCTCTATTATCTGTCGTTGGAAGACGACTGAATAACACTCAGGGAGTCCTCGCCAATAAGTAAAGATAAGTAGGTGTTCAAAATTAGTTTATACTATTCATGTTGGGATAAACTAATTCTGACCACCTACTTATGTTTGATTTTTACAAATCAAAGTTTTCCCTTGACTGGTATAATGAAAGCTACTCTTTAGAAGGATAGCTTTTTTTTGACTGCTCGAATCAAACAAATCGCCTTGATTTTTAAAAATCAAAGTATAGCCTTTGATTTGGCAAAGGAAAAGTATTATCTATGCGTCAGTAATCATCAACTATGATAAAAGGTGTTATCACGGGAGATTTAGTAAACTCCACCAATCACCAAAATGAATTATGAGAAAGCAACCCAGGTGGAAATACCCAAAGCCTGCGACCTGTCAAAAGCCGGATTGGTGTATTATATCCCGTTCAAGCAGAATTTGTTCGTGTCTATTGTGGACAAA
>ULZG01041304.1_pt1 | contig 13552 bp, 10 predicted proteins | sample 1962881 | NCBI WGS metagenome assembly ULZG01 (sample SAMEA4835883, study PRJEB28245) | human gut metagenome | biome: gut microbiome; material: fecal sample | place: Denmark | collected 2008 | reverse complement strand
GGGGCAAGCCCCTACCCTAAATATGAGTCCCTTTCAGGGGCAGCGTGCGCCGCAACCGCCATGCTATTTGGCTCAAAACCGCGCAGATATTTATCTATATTTTTAACACCCTACCTATAAGGAGTAACGCCTGACAATTTCCAATCATCCACCCAACAAATGAAACCAGAAACTCTTCTTCAAATAGCACTGTCCGCCGCTGTGGAAGCTGGCGAGGCCATCATGAAAATATACACCCATCCCGACCTGGACTGGGAAGTTGAACGCAAAGCCGACAATTCGCCGCTCACCCTGGCCGACCGTCGCTCACACGCTGTCATCGCGCAAGCGCTCGACATGACGCCCTATCCTCTGCTCAGCGAGGAAGGCTGTCACGAGGACTATGCCGTTCGCAAACAATGGGAAACGCTGTGGATTTGCGACCCACTCGACGGCACGAAGGAGTTCATCAAGCGCAACGGAGAGTTCACTGTCAACATCGCCCTCGTCAAAGGCGGTGTGCCTGTCATGGGCGTTATCTATGTGCCCGTGTCGCGCACGCTTTTCTGGGGACACACGGAGGCATTCAACGGACAAATCGCGGCCTGGCGCTGCGAAGTGGACGAAACGGGCAGCCTCGTCGGACAAACGGCCCTGCCGCTCAACGATGACGCCGAGCGGCCCTACATCGTGGTGGCTTCACGCTCCCACCTCTCTCCGGAAACGGAAGCTTTCGTGGCCCGTGAGCGTGAAGCCCACCCTGGCCTCGAACTACATTCTGCGGGCAGCTCGCTAAAAATCTGCCTCGTGGCTGAAGGCCGCGCCGACATCTATCCGCGCCTCGCCCCCACCATGGAATGGGACACGGCTGCCGGACACGCCATTGCCCTCGGTGCTGGCTGCGAAGTGGTGAAGGCTGAAGACGGCAAACCTGTGGTCTACAACAAAGAGGACCTCCTCAACCCGTTCTTCATCGTTCGCCCAGCTGCACAGAAGGGGTAAGCCCCCAAATATACCATATCTTAAACACGCTACGTTCACCTCCTCTTTTAAACAACCACCGTGGGATTCCAAGCCATATTTGTCATCATCATATTGTCGGTGCTCATCATCGCGCTCATCAAAGACCGCATGCGCCCTGGCCTCATTCTGCTTTCGGGTGCCGTGGCCTTCATGTGTGCCGGTATCTTGAGTCCGAAGGAACTTCTTGAGGGTTTCTCCAACAAGGGCATGATCACCGTGGCAATGCTCTTTCTCGTGAGCGAAGGTGTGCGGCGCTCCGGACTGCTCAGCACGCTCCTTGAGCACCTATTGCCCAAACGTCGCGCCACCATACGGGGCGTACAGGCCCGCATGCTGCCCGCCGTGGCCTTCATCTCAGCTTTTCTCAACAACACGCCAGTGGTGGTTATCTTCGCCCCGATGATCAAACGCTGGGCGGAGCGCCACCGACTTTCGCCAACGAAGTTCCTCATTCCTTTGTCATACGCCACCATCCTTGGCGGCGTGTGTACGCTCATCGGAACAAGCACAAACCTCGTTGTCCACGGCATGGTCATTGATGCTGGATATACCGGCTTCTCCATGTTTGAACTTGGAAAAGTGGGCATCGTCATTGCCGTTGTCGGACTCCTTTATATATACCTCGCCTCGCCGCGCCTGCTCCCCGACCGTCGGGAAGACCGCGAAGAGCAAGTCACGAGCGAAGAGCGGCGCGAGGGCCTGCAACGCATTGAAGTGGTGCTTGCGGCCCGCTTCCCAGCCATCAACCGCCGCGTGCGCGACTTCGACTTCAAGCGAAAATATGGTGCCACCATCCTGGAGATACGACGCGGCGGCGACACCATCATCATCCACGATATGCGTAAGGAGCGCTTTCGCGAAGGCGACACGCTTGTTTTGCTGGCCGACAAGTCTTTCATGGAAAACTGGGGCGACTCCTCGTTCTTCCTCATGGTGTCGGACAGCCGAAAAGAAGAAGCGCCGATGAACAAATCGAAACGCTGGCTGGCCGTCGGCCTCATGGTGCTGATGGTGTTGGGGGCCACCATTGGCGAACTGCCCGCCGTGAAGCAGGCTTGTCCTGGCATGACGCTCGACATGTTTTTCTTCGTGAGCATAACGACCATCATCATGGCATGGCTGGGCATGTTCCCCGCACGGAAATACACCAAATATGTCTCCTGGGACATCCTCATCACCATTGCCTCGGCCTTTGCCATCAGCCGCGCCATGCAAAATTCCGGCATGGCCGACGCCGTGGCGTCCTTCGCCACGGGTCTGAGCAACGACCACGGGCCGCTGGTGTTGCTCGCCGTTGTGTTTGTCATCACCAACGTGTTCACCGAACTGATGACGAACAACGCCGCGGCGGCCCTGGCCTTCCCCATCTCTCTGTCAATGGCACAACACCTCGGTGTCAGCCCCATGCCTTTCTTCGTGACCATCTGTATGGCGGCATCGGCAAGTTTCTCCACGCCCATCGGTTACCAAACCAACCTCATCGTGCAGGGTATCGGCAACTACCGCTTTGCCGACTTCGTGAAAGTGGGGCTTCCCCTCAACCTCATCGCCCTCATCCTAACGGTGTTGCTCGTGCCGCTCATCTGGCCGTTTTGAGAAGGGCCGCCAGCTCTGCCAAACCGCAGGAGGAAGACGCGGCACCGCCATGCCGCTTCACGTTTGCGGCAAGACAAACAGGGAATCAAAATACTAAGTAATGGTGAAAGAATAAGTTGAGCAATTTTGACCTGTATTTTTGTTGGTTTTGGAATTTGGAAGAGGGAGCATAGCGGGCTATGTGACCGATGACAAATTTCAAAAACGGCAAAAATACAGGGCATAAGAAATAACTCCTTACTCCACAAAATTGGTCAAGTTATTTTTTTACCATTACTAATTATCTGCTCGAAAGGATCTCCCGCCACACTTCCATATCGTAAAATTTACTTCCAAATGATACGAAATCAGGCATTTTTTACCATTTGAACGAAACCGGACACCTTTTTGGTTGCCCGGTTTCATTCGTTTTTACTTAATTTGCACATCGGACAACGGCAAAGGTGCCGCTGTTCAAGACGAAAACCTCTCAGAATGTATTAGCGAAGGAAGGCTATATGAGGGCAACGAGCAAGTCAAGAATGCCCCACAAATTAAAAGAACAAGAAAGGGATGCGGCAGCCGCCGCTGCAATGCTCCCGCCAAAAGCCTTTTATTCTTGAGGAACATTTATTCATATATTATCTCGTGTGCCACACACAGAACAATGGGATGAACGGCACACTCAGCGTTTTCATGGAACAAAAGCGGGTGCCCACCAAACTTGTGACAAGCAAGGGACGGTGCCCGCTTTTAACGCGCACCCGTTAATCACGCTCTCCCGTTTGCCCCGCCTCGTTTTCCAAAGCATCCCCAAAAAATCGGCCCACCATTCGCCCATTTCAAGCCTTTTCCTTAAATTTGCCTGTTCATAGATTCGGGAGAAAAATACTGACGGAACGACAAGGGATGCCCATCATCATTTCTCACAGCATTTCTGTTGTCTCCTGCCAAGAAGCCATTCTCCCTTTCCGTTTATTGTCCCACATCATCAAGGCGCCGACCTAAGTAATGGTAAAAAAGAAATAAATCCTTACTCCACAAAATTGGTCAACTTATTCTTTCACTATTACTAAAGCATTGCATACCCCAACCGAAAGCAACTGCCGCCGCGCCTGCCATCTAAAAAACAAAAAACATCATGAAGACTTGTTCTATATGCGGTCATCAGTTTCCCGACGATCTGAAGGAATGCCCCGTGTGTGGCGCACCGGCCCCTAACGCCGATGCCGACGCCAACACCACCATTAACACGAACAACGGCACAACGCCGCCCCCTGTGCCCGACGACATCCCGCCAGTGCCGGAAGTCGATGCTTCACCAAAAACGCGCATCGTCAGCAACGGCACCGTGCCGCCCTCCAATCCTGGTGCCGTGCCACCATCTGGCCCTGCAACCGTGGCCTCTGGTGCCGTTCCGCCGTCAAACCCTGGTGCCGTGCCGCCGTCCAATCCTGGAACTGTGCCGCCCTCAAATCCTGGCACTGTGCCGCCCTCTGGTTCTTTCAACCAGCCGCCGCGCCGCAACAACACGGTGCTCTGGGTCGTCATCGGCATTCTGAGCGCCATCATCCTCATCGGGGCCACGTGGTTTATCGCCACCAAAGTGCTGGGCGACGATTCTAAATCAAGCGACAACAGCGAAGACAGCATCGGCAGCGATGTGGAAGTGGTGGATTATGAAACCGACGACACGCCGACACAATCGGACACCTACGATGCCGACACGCTGGCTGAGCCCGACGTTGAAGAAGTGTACAACACCGACAACACGTCAAACAGCCATTCCTCCAGCACTTCCAGCGACGACAACACCAACGTCATCACGGGTTATCTCCACCACAGCGACGGCGACAAATCGTGCTACGTACGCCTCGTGTTCACCGTTGACAACGACAGCGAAGTGAGCGGAACGGCCAGTTTCAACAACACCACACTGGACATCTCGGGCAACTATTATGACGGTTCGAAGAAACTGCTCATCTACGAGAATGGCGGCGGTCGCTATGAAGGCTACGTCAACGGCAGCACCTACTCTGGCAAATATTACGACAACGACGGCACATGGTCGTTCAGCATGAACGTCAACTAAGTAATGGTAACCATTACTAATCCCTCCCTCTCGGAGGCCAACCCTCCCCCATTGCCTATGCACAACCATTTGAAACTCCTTCCGAGCGTCTGCCGCATTATGGCGTTGCTGCTCTTTGCGGGCTGCAGCCTGTCGGTCTGCGCCCAACAACGCAAGGTGCAAAACAAACCGTTTATTGATGAGCGCCGCTTCCATTACGGATTCACCGTCGGCCTGCACGACCAGGGGCTCTCTCTGACCAACAACGGTTTCATCGACCCCGCAACGGGAGCACAGTGGGTTGCCGCCAACGACCGCCACAATTTCGGGTTTTCTGTCGGCGTGCTCGGCGAATGGAAACTCAATCCGACGTTCTCCCTGCGCCTCATCCCCTCGCTCCACTTCGGCAGCAAGCACATACGCTTCCGCAATCTGGCCGACGAAGGACGCAACTCGCAAGACATGAAGTCGACCTACATGGCACTGCCCATAGACCTCAAAGTGAGTGCGCCGCGCTTCAACAACTATCGGCCCTACGTCGTGGCAGGACTCTCGCCGATGTACGACCTGACGGCTAACAAACACACGCTCCTGCGCACCAAAGCCTTCAACCTCATGCTTGAAACGGGAATCGGATGCGACCTCTACCTTCCTTTCTTCAAACTCATCCCAGAAATCAAATTCTGCTTCGGGCTGGGAAACGTTTTAGAGAAAAATCGCAAGGACCTCACCGACCCCACGCAATTTGTCTATACACAGAGCATCGACCGCGCCACGACCTCAATGGTGGTGCTCTCCTTCTATTTTGAGTAGGTGGTTTTACGCAATGTTGAAAGCATTATTCTTTCACCACCACTAAGTTTTCGACAATGGGGGTGTTCCGAACCGCATGGTTTGGAGCGCCCCCTTGTTTTTTTTTCTCGGCCATCCTTCAAAAAACAATATTTTTAACCACCGGCTAAAAAAAACTTTCTTTTTCTTGTCACAAAATCCATCCCTTCGTGTTATAACAATAGAAACACGCCACAGAAGGCAGTCACCTCCAGCCTACACTTCGGCTCTAACCTCAACGGCATGAACACGCAAAGCTTCGAACAGAAATATCTCCAACTGACTCCGCGCCTCTACAGCGTGGCCTTTTCTGTCCTTAACAATGCGGAAGATGCGGAAGATGCGGAAGACGCCGTGCAAGAGACGTTTGCCCGCCTGTGGGAAAAGCGAAATGAACTTGAACGCATGGAAAATGCCGAGGGCTATTTCATGACCACGCTGCGCCACATCAGTCTCAACATGCTACGCAACCGCCGCGCCGCCGCCGACATCGCTGAAGCGCACAACGCACTTACAGACATCGACGCCGCCACAGCACAGGCTGAAATGGAACACCGCGAAACGCACGGCCTGCTAAAGCGCCTCCTGGCGCGGCTCTCCCCGCGGTCGCGCCGCGTTGTGGCCCTGCGCCACGTTGGAGAATGCAGTTTCCACGACATGGCAGAGATTACGGGGGAAACGGAGGTGAACCTGAGAATGATTCTCTCCCGCGCCCGCCGACAATTGCGGGCGGCCTACGAAGAGGAAATGAAACACGGATAATCCAACGGCCCCATCATTAACCAACACAAAAACCCAATACAAAATGATGACATCTGAAGACATACGCCAACTTTTGCAACGCTTCTACGACGGAGAAACGACGCACGCCGAGGAACACTCGCTGCGGGAGTGGTTTCGCACGAACGATTGCCCCGAAGACCTGCAGCCCGACCGCCAGATGGTGATGGCCCTGTCGGAAACGGCCGACGTGCCTATGCCTGTGGGCTTGCAGATGCGCATCTCAAACCGCCTCCGAAAGCGTGAACGCCGCCGCCATCAGCGTGCCACGCGATGGCTGACCATGACGGGCATCGCCGCGAGTGTTGCGGCCCTCGCCGTCGGCGTGTGGTGCTGGATGATACCGCAACAGACGGTCTACACCGACACATGCCAAACGCCACAAGAGGCCATCGAGGAAGTACACCAAACGCTCAACATCATCTCGCGCGACCTCTGCCAGGGACTCTCTGGCGAAGAGGACTTGGGAGGCCCGATGCCTTGACAAATTGGTGGCAGATTAACTTATGACCACCAACCTACGCCCCATCCATTGCCCAGAACAAACATTATCATAACCGTTTGGAAGTGTTCCAAGCCGAACATTTTTAGGACACTTTCCCTTAAGTAAGTGTGAAAGAATAAGTTGAGCAATTTTAACCTGTATTTTTGTTGGTTTTGGAATTTGGAAGAAGGAGCATAGCGGGCTATGTAACCGATGACAAATTTCAAAAACGGCAAAAAGATAGGGCATAAGAAATAATTCCTTATTCCACAAAATTGGTCAAGTTATTTTTTTACCATTACTAAAGCGTGGGGCACGACAGGCGGCGGGCATAGAAACCTGCCGATATTTTCTGTTTTGCACAGGTCGCTCGCGACCACCCAAAGGTAACGAAGTAGGTTTTCTTTGCATAGATTTCATACGCCGTTTCGCTTGCCCAACCGCCCTGCCGTCCCCACGCCTCTTTAGTAATTACTTATTCTCATCAAACCAACTCCACCATGAAACGATTCATCCTTTCCTCCATCTTTCTGCTCTGCGGTGCGCTCCCCCTTCCCCATGCGCTCCACGCTGAAGAAGTGCCGGTGGTTTTGACCATCACGGCCGACAGCAATGTCAAAGTTTTCTATTCCTTCGACCATTATGCCAACAACAGCAAAATGGCCCGCACCTACGTGTCGGAAGAAATGCTGCAAGCGGCCAAAAACAGCAACATGCTGCAAAGCAACGTGTGGGACGTGTCGGGCGTCATATCGCGGCTGACAAGTCTTTTGGCGCTCCACACGCATTCGCGTTCCACCACGACTTCCGTGCGGAAGGACATGGAACGCGTGACAGCGAAAAAGGAATACGAGCGCGTGATGCACTCTCAATGGGACGACAAGGAAATTGCTGTGTACGTTCACCGCACACACGGCAAAAACATCAGCGAACTGCTCATCTTCAAGTTCCGCAGCAACTATTGTTCACGCATCATCCAGCTCACGGGAAAACTCCGCACCACCGACATCGCGGCCATCATCCGCATGAATGAAAACAAATACTAAGTAATGGTCGACCATTAATTAGCAAATGGTCCCTCCGCTTCACTAACCCACCATCCCTACACGACCTTTATGAAAACCTTTTCCAAGGCATCCATCAAAACGCTCCTGCTCGCCCTCCTCGCCGCCTGCACGCTCTCGCTGCACGCCGACAAGGTGAAATTCGTTTCGGGCGGGCTTTACCAAATTCGAACGGTCTGCCGAACCGATGGTTGCATCATGCCATCGAGCTACATCGAACAGGCCATCACATACAACATTGAATGTGAGGGCAACCAGGTCCAATCGGTGATGTATCTCAACAACGGCGAAAACATGATGCGCAGTGTCGCCGTCGACAAAAGCGCATGGTGGGTCATCACGAAAGACAAAGATGGGAACTACACCATCTGCAACGCCGCCACCAACCGCTATTTCACCTTCGACGGACAGCGCACCGCCAACCGCCGCTACATCTATCTCAGCACAGGCGACCACGGCGACAAATCGCGCTGGACGATTTATGCTGCCAACATCGGCCTCGGCATCAAAAACGTTCACATCCCCTACCACTATCTCGATGTGCGCCTCAACAACCACATCGTTGGCACCTACGGCAACACGAGCGCCACGCTACACGACAACGAGCGCTTTTTCCTCATCGACCAGAAGGGGCGCGTGGTGACGGAATTTGACGGCGAAAAGGTCAACCTGCCGAAAAACTGCTTCAGCGGCAACGCCAAGACGCGCACCTACACCGGAAAGACCGTCCGACACAAGGCACCCTCCGTGGCCGTCACCACAGAGGTGCGCCGCATTCAGGGCAACACGCAACAGCTCTCGTTCACCATCAACGGCATCTGCCCGGTGTTCAACAGCCTTTCGTCTTCCCATCTCTTCGCCATCAGCGAAAGCAAAAACGCCAAGGAGTTTACGGGACGCATCGCCACGACTGAGAAGCAGGGAACGCTCTTCGTCGACGGCAAGAAGGTGGGAACGGGCGGCACGTTCCGCTTCACGAAGCCCACCGACGGCCACACCTACCGTCTTGCCCTTGTGCAAAACAACGACACGGTGCAGGGGGCATGGCTGACGTTTACCTTCCTGCCCGTCATCGAACTCACCACGAGCCGCGCGGTCTCGAAATCCAGTTTCAGTCCGGCCACCTTCCGCCTTCTCGACCCGCAACACCGCGACACCGACTCCACGCTCACTGCCGCCGTGCGCCACCGCGGCGACTATGCCACGCTCTTCCCGAAGAAGGCCTACGCCGTGAAGTTCGTCGACGCCACCGGCAAGAAGCAAGACCGCCATTTCCTCGACCTCCGCACCGACAACTATTGGATTCTCGACGCTATGGCCGTTGACCACGCCCGTATGAGAAACCGGGTGGCGATGGACCTTTGGAACGACATGGACGTGCGCCCTTATTATGCGAAGGGGAAGGTGAAGACGGGGGCCGGCGGCCGCCTGGTAGAAGTGTTTGTCAACGGCAGCTACCAGGGCATCTATAATTTCTCGGAACGCATCGACCGCAAGCAGCTCGACCTGACGAAAACAGAGAAAAACGGGCCGCGCGGCCTGCTCTATAAGTCGAAGCAATGGAGCACATGGACGCTCTTGGGCTACGACCGCAGAACAAACAGGCCCGTCGGCAGCCAGCCGCCTTCGTTTGACAACGCCAGCGGCGTTTGGGACCACTGGGAGTGCAAATACCCGGAAATGGAAAATAACCACAAAACCGACTGGACACCGCTCCACGACGGGGCGGCACTCGCTGCTTCGGCAAGCGACGAGGAATTTGTTGCCAACGTGGGAAAATGCTTTGACCTCTCTGCCGTTTGCAACTATTATCTCTTCATCGAACTGCTTCACGCAACAGACAACAGTGGCAAGAACATGTATTGGGCGGTTGGCGACGTGACGAAATCGAAGAAGCTCACGCCGATTCCCTGGGACCTCGACGGCATCTTTGGACGCGACTGGGGAGGACGGCAATATGGCTGCGACGCCACCGACAACTATCGCAATTTCCTCCGCAACTCCAACACGCAAAATGCGCTCTTCGAGCGACTGACGCACCTGAATGCCAACAATTGGAACGAGATGCGGGCTAAACGCTATTGCGAACTGCGCCGCACGGTTTTCGCCCCCGACAACCTCAACCAACGTTTCTCTGCCTACTGGCAACTCATGAGAAGCAGCGGCGCCATGAAGCGGGAGGCCAAGAAATGGCGCAGCGCAAGCAACGCGGGCCTCAGCTTCGAAGCGGAAGCCGACTACATCAAAAACTGGATTGAAACACGCGTGGCCACGCTCGACGCGCAATATGGCTACAAATAAGTAATGGTTCAACTAATTTTGAACACCTACTTAAGATTTTCATTGTACTAATCATCTTTGTTAATAATTAAGAATCTGCCACAAGGATAGATATTAAAATCATTCTAGTTTATAGGATTATTAGAGTATTCTTATGACAGATTTTTTGAAGTAGTCCGAACTTTTATGAAATTCAAGATTTGCCTTTCTTTTTGAGGCGAAGATTGAATTTAGAAGAGATAAAACTCCAAATCAAATCTTCATCAGAAAAGTTTAGATGACTTCTTTATAACGTCTGTTCAAATGAAGCATTTATTATTTATACTTTTTTTAATTATTACATTCAATCCAGCTTCAGCCCAACAATTAGTTTTTGGGTCTGTGCGCGACGGCTTTCTAAAGACTCCGCTTGCGGAAGCAAGGATTACATTGCTGACGACGGACAGCGTAGTGGTGCAGGATTCGATCAAAGTTACTTTGCGCAAGCGAAACGGCGAACGTTGGGGAAATGCAGAATTCCGTCTGCAACTTCCCAAGAAGACTTGTACCTATCTGATTCGTGCGACGCTTGATGGCTATGAAGATGCCTGGCAAACGCTTTCTGTCAAAGCGGAAATAGACGACCCTTGGGGACTGGACAGCCCCCTGGAACTTCGTCGCATTCGCGAAAAAAAACTCGGCGAGGCCACCGTCACAGCGACACGACTCAAGATGTACTATAAGGGCGATACATTGATTTACGATGCATCGGCTTTCAAGATGCCCGACGGCTCTATGCTCGATGACCTGATTCGACAAATGCCCGGTGTAACGATGAACGATGAAGGCGAAATCTTTGTCAATGGGCGGAAAGTGGACGAACTGCTTCTTGGGTCGCGTTCCTTCTTTGGCGGAAACAATAAGGTTTTGCTCGACAACCTTCCTTATTACACGGTAAAAAATTTGAAAGTCTATGAGAAAGAAAGCGATCGTAATGTCGCTGTGGGTTACGAGATGGAAAAGAAGAAGTATGTCATGGACGTCAACCTCAAGGATGCCTATCGCAACGGCTACATCGGCAATGTCGAAGCGGCAGGAGGCACGAAGGAGCGCTGGCTTGGCCGTGGATTCCTCTTGAGCTATACCGATAAGTTTAGATTCACGCTCTTGGCCAATGCCAACAATGTCAATGAGAAACGACATATTGGCGAGAACGGTGGATGGAAGCCGGAACAAATGCCGCGTTCGCTACTTACGACGAAAAGTGTGGCAGGTGAAATGGACTATCAGTCGAAAGACGGCAATGTAAAGGAAAACTTTATGATTGACTTCCTCTCGTCGAAGGACTTTGCTGAAACCTGGCAACGTCGTGAGCTGTTCATGGACGGAAGTACGCCGTATGCTACGTTTATAGCTTCGAATGTGGCGCGTGCCCATCGGCTCTTGGCAAAGAATAGTATAGCATTGAAAGTCCCGAACAAATTTTATGGCGACCTTGGTGTCGAGTTTGAATATAAGAAATACCGGGGCCAAAGTGAGGACCTTTCCGAGGACTTCCTTGACGGCCTTAATACCCGTTTACGCAGCTCGGGCTATAATAGGGGTCATTCCTATCGTGTTAGTGCGGGTGGCTTTCTTTCTTCTCGTAAGGAGGGGCCACTCCGTTCCTTATGTGGTTTCTATGGCTTCAAACATAGCGATAATAAAAACGAGACAGCACGAGGCTTCATGACCGAACAGTTTGTTCAACCCTCTACGACCACACAGTATAATGCAAACGACTATCGACAAAAAGAGACGCTTGGCAACCTGCATTTGTTTTGGGATTGTGAATTAGGAAAGAATCTTAGACTGTTGCTTCAAGACCGCACGGAATATTCCAAGAAGTACGATCGCGACGCTCTCTATCACCCCGACACGCTTTCACTGCCCTCACAGCTGGATGCACTGTTGGCCATAACCGATGTGCGGAACTCTTATGAAAGTGATTATCGTAAATTTCACAATGTGCCGACAGTTTCGCTGAAATGGAAAAAGTATATTCCTGGGGCATATATGAAGATGGAGTACCTTGCTTGGGATTTGAATTTTTCCAATGTCATTAGATCCGAACGTTTGTCCTATATGCGTAACAATACGACACAAGATAAGAAGCGCACAAGTTACGAATTTATTCCTTCGTTCAACTTTAAGATTCTTCCTACAAAAAAGCCGGGTGAACAGTTGAGCTTCAATTTGATGTACCAACAAGGCATAGCCTCCATGTTCGACCTTTTAGACTATGTCGACGACGCCATGCCGCAGGTAGTAAAATTAGGCAATCCTCGCTTGAAGGGCACCGCCTCTACGACGCTGAGTATTCAGTTTACCGACTGGGAAAGCAAACATAAAGGACAGTCATACCATCTTCAGGGCAACTTCAACTACTATCACCGCCAAGTAGCCCAGTCAGTGGTGTTCAATCCCGACAACTCGCAGTACACCTATCAACCCGAGAATGTGAGTGGCGCCTATCATGCTTCAGCTCAATTCGACTTCACGCGTTTCCTTGACAAGCGGCAACGCTGGTCTTGGCAAACCACACTCAATGCCGACTATAATCATTCCGTTGACCATGTATTGCAAGCCGGCATGACAGAGAGTTCCCCCAATGCGGTGAATACGCTGACGCTTCATGATGGCCTTTGGTTCCAATATCAGCATCAGGATCTCAGCCTCAGGGCTACTGGCGACATTCGCTGGCGTCATTCCGAAGGCAAGATGCTCGACTTCACGACGCTCAATGCCTACGACTATCAGTATGGACTTGCGGCACGCTACACCCTCCCCGTCCTAAAGACCACACTGTCTGTGGATGGAAACATGTATAGTCGTCGCGGTTATGGCAGCAAGACGCTTAATACGGACGATTTCGTACTCAATGCTTCCATTAGTCAACCCTTCTTGAAGGGAAAACTGATTGCAAGCATCGAAGCGTTTGACCTGCTCCATCAACTGTCATCCACTCAGTATGCTATCAATGCGCAGGGGCGTACAGAAACATGGAATCGCAGCCTTCCCAACTACATCATGTTCCATGTCGTCTATCACTTTAGCCGGAATCCACAAAAGTAATTCAAGCATGTCCCTCAAAGTTTTTCCCCCACTATCCGCAGCAAGAGTCTGCCGACTGCGGTCTCTCTTGCCAGCGGATGGTAACCAAATACTATGGCAAGGCCTATTCTGCTGAGATGTTGTGAAAACGATGCTTCATCTCTAAGGAAGGCGTGTCTATGCTTGGTAAGTATCTGCTTACAACAATTAGTGATTCATACCCCCAAGGGGCAACACGGAAGAACCTGTTCGGAGGTATTGCCCCTTTCTCTTTCCTTCGAGAATTTATGTCGTCGAATTTCTTGACGTCGAAGAAAATATTTTCATTTGTACCTACAAAAAACAACCCCATCGTATGAACAAAATTCTCTCTCTCATCTGCTGCCTGTGTGT
>ULZG01014784.1_pt1 | contig 13555 bp, 5 predicted proteins | sample 1962881 | NCBI WGS metagenome assembly ULZG01 (sample SAMEA4835883, study PRJEB28245) | human gut metagenome | biome: gut microbiome; material: fecal sample | place: Denmark | collected 2008 | reverse complement strand
TGTGACTGATAGTCGGTGTAAAGTACAACGTCCATACCTGCAACTTTTGTCGGCGGTGTTTGACGTAGGTCTGTAAGTAACTGTGACATCTTTTCCATACCGTCTTTACCCGGCATTACAAATGAAACTGTCTTTTCTGAATAATATCCGTACTTCTTGTATATATCCATAAGTGCTTCGTAAAGTGACTTACCCTTTGTTTTGTAGTAAGCAGCCATTTCTGCGATAAGCATTGTCGCAACAACGCCGTCTTTGTCGCGTGCGTGAGTACCTACAAGATAACCGTAGCTTTCTTCAAAGCCGATAAGATATGTATGGTCGCCTGTCTTTGCGAACTCTGTCATTTTTTCGCCTATATACTTAAAGCCTGTAAGCACGTTCATAATTTCGATACCGTATGAATGAGCGATTGCGGCGGCAAGCTCTGTTGTAACGATTGTCTTGATAACAACGCCGTTTTCAGGCAGAGTGCCTTTGGCTTTCTTAGATGAAAGTATGTATTCAACAAGCAAAGCACCTGTTTGGTTGCCTGTAAGTGTTCTGTATATGCCGTCGGCGTCACGAACAACTATACCGACTCTGTCACAGTCGGGGTCTGTACCGATGATAACGTCAACGTCATTTTCCTTTGCCATTTTTATAGCAATTTCAAAACCTTCCTTGTCCTCCGGATTAGGTGACTTAACAGTCGGGAAATTACCGTCCTCTGTATCCTGTTCCTTAACGACAAGCACATTTTTAAAGCCCATACGGTTAAGTATTGCTTTGATAGGTCTTGAGCCTGTGCCGTGGAAAGGTGTGTAGATAAGCTTGAATGTATCTGCAACTTCTGCTACTGCCTCGGGATTTTGCTGCTGTGTTTGAACAACATCAAGGAATTTTTCGTCAAGGTCACTGCTTACGATTTCAAGCAAGCCTTTTTCTTTTGCTTCGTCAAGCGAAATAAACTTAACATCGTCAAATATATCGTAGCTGTCGATTGCGGCAACAACAACATCAGCCGCGTCCGGAGGAAGTTGTCCGCCGTCAGGACCGTATACCTTGTAACCGTTGTATTCTTTAGGGTTGTGGCTGGCGGTAATCATAACGCCGGCACTGCAGCCAAGTTCGCGAATACCGAATGAAACTTCCGGAACTGAATGAACGATAGGAAAAAGATAAGTCTTTACACCTGCACAAGTAAGAACCTTAGCTGTTTCTTCAGCAAATGTGCGTGAAAAATTACGTGTATCGTAACCGATAAGAACACCTGCTTTTGCGGCGTCCTCACCGTTTGAAAGAACGTATTTCGCAACACCTTGACTTGCACGTCTTACGTTATATATATTGATTCTGTTCGTACCCGCTCCGATGATACCTCTCATACCGGCTGTACCGAATTCAAGTTCACGATAAAATCTTTCTTCTATTTCTTTTTCGTTGTTTTCAATAGATTTAAGCTCTGCTTTTGTGTCATCATCAACCACGTCGCTTGTAAGCCAACGGTTGTAGGTTTCCTTGTATCCCATTGATAACTCCTCCTTAAAAATAATCTCATATTAATATTATATAATACTTTCTCAAAATTTTCAATTATGAATATGTAAAAATTAAAGAAAAGTTATCGTATAAATTGACAAAAAAAACGCAAAACTTGACGAAAAGTGTATTTTGTTATAGAATAGCAGTAATATGTATTAATAAGGAGGACACTTTTATGGCAGTAAAGGTGCATGAAACAGGTTACGGCAAATGGAAAGTGCCTGTGATAATCATAGCTGTTATAGTTGTTTTGAGTCTTGCGGGAACGGGCATACTATTAAGCGACAGCCTTGGTGTTTCAATAGAAGAAGGAAGTAAGAGAATAGAGGTTGCAGAAGGTGACGGTACGTCATCTGTTGCAAAACTGTTAAAGGACAATGGCATAATAAAGTATCCGCTTTTGTTTAAGGTGCAGTCAAAGCTCGGCGGATATGACGGTAATTTTCAGCCGGGTGCGGCAACGATTGATGACGGAATGAGTTACAGTGACATACTTAATCTTATAATAACGCCGAGCCGTGAGGCTGCGAAAATTACAATACCGGAGGGCTATGAAATCAAGCAGATTGCACAGAAACTTGATGAGGCAGGTATTGTAAGCTGGCAGGACTTTTATGCGGCTTTAAATCCCGACGATTATGATTATGCGTTCTTGAAAAACTTGCCTGAACGTGACGGGCGTATGGAGGGATATTTGTTCCCTGCAACGTATGAAATTCCGAACGGAATGTCGGCACACGATATTATTGACCTAATGCTTGCGGCATTTGACAATCAGTTTAAACCGGAGTATTATGAACGTGCGACAGAGCTTGGATTGACGGTTGATGAAGTTATAACTATGGCGTCAATCGTTGAACGTGAAACGGACAGCGGAACGGAAAGAGCAAAAGTTGCGGGAGTATTTTATAATAGAAGAAACTCAGGTATGAAGTTCCAGTCGTGTGCGACGGTACAGTATATTTTAGGTGAAAGAAAGCCTGTGCTTTCGATTGCCGACACGCAGATAGATTCACCGTATAACACATATATGTATGCGGGATTTCCGATAGGTCCTATATGCAATCCGGGAACGGAATGTATAGAGGCGGCGCTTTATCCGGAGGCAACCGATGCGTATTACTTTGTACTTGGCAAGGACGGCTCACATATCTTCTCAAAGACATATGAAGAACACCTTGCGGCAATGCAGAGTACTGAGCAAAATATTTCGGTCGATGACAGTGCGATTGAAAATCAAGACAGTTTAAAACAATAAAGAGGTTTGATAAATGATAGAATATGATAAAGACGCGATTGTTCCGCCGTATATAACGGAATATTTGCGTGCGAAAACAGTGCATAATGATGAATTTATGCACTCGCTTGAAAAATATGCGGAAGAAAACAGTGTTCCGATAGTAGAGCCTGAAACGGCAAGGTTTTTGTCGGTGATGTGCAGAACAGTTAAACCGAAAAAAATACTTGAAGTAGGTTGTGCGATTGGGTATTCTTCTATATTAATGGCACAGGCTACAGATGATGACTGCGAAATAGCAACACTTGAATGTAACGAAGATATGGTGCGTATTGCAAGGGAGAATATTAAAACTTCGGGATATGCGGAAAAAATATCGGTTATTGAGGCGGATGCAAAGGATTATCTTTCGTATATTGACGATGATGAAGTTTTTGATATGATATTCCTTGACGGCCCGAAAGCACATTATATTTATATGCTTGACGAGTGCGTGCGATTGCTGAAAAAAGGCGGCGTGCTTATTTCTGACAATGTGCTTTACAAGGGAATGACAGCGGACGATAACCACGTTGTGAGAAGAAAAATCACGATTGTAAAACGTCTTAGAAAATATATTGATATGCTTATGGAGCATAAGGAGCTTGAAACATCGCTTTTACCGCTCGGTGACGGTGTTACAATATCGGTAAAGAAATAATAAAGGGTAGGAATATATTATGAAGAAACCAGAACTTTTAGCTCCCGGCGGCAGCTTGGAGAAATTGAAAACAGCAATAGATTACGGTGCGGACGCGGTGTATATCGGCGGTGAAATGTTTTCGCTGCGTGTTGCGGCGGAAAATTTTTCAAAGGAAGATATGCAGGAGGGTATAAAGTACGCTCACGACAGAGGCAAAAAAGTGTACCTTACCGCAAATATTCTTCCGCATAATGATGATATTGAAGAATTTGAGGAGTTTGTCAAAGATATAAAGGATTACGGCTTTGACGCAGTGCTTGTGGCAGATTTGGGATTATTTGATATGATGCAGGAACTTGCACCGGAAATACCTATTCATGTAAGTACACAGGCAAATAACATTAATTATCGTTCGGCAATAAAGTGGTACAAGATGGGCGCAACGCGTGTCGTGCTTGCAAGAGAAATGTCGTTTAAAGAAATTGCGGAATTTCAAAAGAAAATTCCTGAAGATTTGGAACTTGAAGCATTTATACACGGCGCTATGTGTATATCGTATTCGGGCAGATGTCTTTTGTCAAACTATATGACGGGACGTGACTCAAACATGGGTGCTTGCGCACATCCGTGCAGATGGAATTATAAACTTGTCGAGGAAACAAGACCTGGTGAATATATGGACGTGTTTGAAAACGAAAGAGGTACGTTTATATTTAATTCAAAGGACTTGTGTACAATCCGTCATATACCTGAGCTTGTGCAAAGCGGTATTGCAAGCCTTAAAATCGAGGGCAGAGTAAAAACTTCTTATTATGTTGCAACGGTTGTAGGAGCATACAGACGTGAGATTGACAGATATTGTGCCGATCCCGAAAATTATGTGTTTAATGAAGCGGAATACGAAGAACTTTGCAAGGTCAGTCACAGACCGTATACAACAGGTTTTTATTTCGGCAAGCCTGATGAAAATTCACAGGTTTACACGTCAAGTTCGTATATCAGAGATTACGACCTTATCGGTATAGTCAAGTCGTATGACGCGGAAAATGGCATTGCAACGATTACACAGAGAAACCGTTTCTTTAAGGGTGACGAAATAGAGATAATTCAGCCTATGAAACCGTTTTTTGTACAGACGGTTGACAGTATGTGCGATGAAAACGGTAATGAAATCGAAGTTGCAAATCACGCGGAGCAGATAGTTAAGTTTAAAACGGCACAGCCTGTTTGCGAGGGTGCAATGCTTAGAAAGAAAAAGTAAAAAAACAGAGCAGATTTAATAAAAAAACTACTTTTTTTATTAATCTGCTTTTCTTTTTTGAGAGAATATGATAATATAATTTATAACGGCAAATTTGAGAGAGGAAATTTATAAAAAAGGAGAAGGTTTTATGAAAAACAATCTAAAAAAATTGCTTTGTGCGGCATTGTCAACGGCAATGATTGCGGGAAGTATCGTATTGCCTATGACGGCAAGTGCAGACGATACCACAGGCGGAAACTATGCAGTAACGCTTGACGGTAATACTGCAACAATTCATTCATCGAGTAATGCATATGCGATTATTGCATCTTACGATTCTGATAATGGTACATTGCAAAAACTTGATTATCAGCAGGTGTCTGACGGAAGTAAAATAAACGTACCTTCAGGTGCAAGAATAATGCTTTGGGACAGTTTGCAAAATATGCGTCCGTTGCTTATCGAGCCTGTAAATGTTCCGAGAAAAATGTGGAAGTTTGACTTTGGCGACAGCGATAATGTGGCTACAGGATATTATTCGGTAACAAAAGATACCGCATATTCAACAAACACCACAAAGACATCTGACGGTAAAAAGTTTGGTTTGTTAGGAACTGATGAAAAGGCATATGAAGTAGGAACTCATATCGATGGTATAGATACTCAAGAAGGACAGGTTGTTGTTGTAAATTCGGGTAAAAAGAATACGGTTACATCTGCAACAGACGATTTCTTGGGTGCTGTTGGCGGTGCTCCGATAAAAGGCGAGCCTGCAATAGAAGGTGATTATCCTATTCGTTTCAGTATGGATGCGGAAAATGACCATTATTATAAAGTAAAAGTTTATGTTACGGGATTAAATCAGACAAAAGACGCTGTTGCAACTGTATTTTCTGAAAGACGTCATCCTATTATAACAGAAGAAAAAATTGCAGCAGGAGAAACAAAGGAAGTTGAATTTACTGCAACACTTCAAAACGTATACATAAAAGGACGTGACGGAGTAAAAGACTTTACATATAATGATAATATGCTAAACGTAGTAGCAGTTGGTGACAATGTTGCAATTTCGGCTATAGAAGTGGAAGAAGTTGAAGCGTGCCCGACTGTTTGGATGTACACAGATTCAACTGGCTGTGATTATGCTGCATTACAACCGTTCTTCCCACTACAGAATTATGGTGGAACAGGTACATTCTTGTCGAAATATTTACCAAAAGGAGTTGCAATATCCAATCAAGGTGATGGAGGTATAAACGCATCAGATTCTGTGCATTGGAATGCAGCGAATGCAAACATCGGCAAAGGTGATTTTGTATATGTTCAATACGGACATAACCATAAGGACGACGGACCTTTGGGATATTTAAAAGCAATACCGAAGTATTATGAAAAGGCTCATTCTGTAGGAGCAACAACAATTTATGTAGGACCTATTGACCGTCATAACACAGACCAATTTGATGCAGAAACAAATACATGGAAATCAACACTTAACGGATTTAGCAAAGCTGCAAAATATTATACAGAAGTGCTTATAACAGGCGGAAAAACAGAAGCAGATAACTTTGTTGCTAAGGCAACGTCAGATGGATTAGATGCAGGTTATGCGTATGCAGATACAGTTATTAAAAAGGGTATTACTGCGAACGGAGCAAAGGATGTAGTATTTATTGACTTAAATCAACCTTGGCTTGATTGGATGAAAGCAGCCGGAGCAAAGGTAAAGGAAATACGTGGTTCTGAAGTTTATGAGAAAAATGCAGTTGACTACTATTTCCGTGGAGTACGAGGCGGCGGAATTGACGGTACTCACCCTAATGATGCCGGTGCTGATAATGGTGCATACTTATTTATGCAAGAGGCATTAAAACTTCAAAATAACAAGGCTCAGTCAGTAATTACAGAGGTGGAAGCAAATGCAATAAAACCTCTTGTAACAGGTATGAGAAGCACCGCAACACCTTATGAAGTTTCTGAAACTGTTGTAAAAGCAGGTGCTGCACCTAACAAGGCATATCCGGAGGTATATGTTTCGTTGCTACCTACAAAATATCCTACTACTATCAAAAATGTAGTATTTGCAGAAGATGGAACAATACAGTCTGTTGATGTTTTGAAACATTCAGTATCCGAAAAGGATATGAGTGCATACGGTATTGTAGTTATTACGATTAAAAATTCTGACGGAACAGAAAAGGGTAAAATCTATGCAAATGCGCAAGTTGACAACACTGTAAACGGAACACAAACAATTAAAGAGTTCAGAACTTCAACAGACGGTCTTGTTCTTGGTGAAGGTGATACATACACTGCAGTAGTTTACAGAGCAAAAGATGCGGGTGGAGATGAAGGATTGATAGTTGATACAGATAATCCGGATACATATTCAGCCGTATATGAACCTATGACAATAAAGAGTTCGATTATATCGGAAAACTTTAATTACGAAGGTAAAACTTATAGCGGTGATGAAGATTTGGCAGGAAACGGTAATTGGGCTTTGGCAGGAAGTGCTGTAAATACCGGAAAACTTGGTGCAGAAAGTGCAGATGATGTAATAAACAGAAGATATGCCGAGTTTGCATCGACAGGTAAGAAAGCTGATAACAGTTCAGATGGTTCATTCTATGCTTCAAAGAAATTTGATGTGGCAGACGATTCATCGGAAACAGTAATAGGCACAAGCGGAAAATACCTTATAGAAATGGATTTGTCATACGTTTCGGGCGGAGATCTTAATTTCGGCTTGACAGACGGTATAGATAATAGAAATCCGGGTGGAAAACAGTCAATTACACTATTTAATGTGGCAAGTAACGGCTCAATTAAGGCTGGTGGTAAAGAAGTAGGCTCAATAAATAAGGGTAAATGGTCAACTGTAAGATATATTCTTGATATGGATAACGGAACAGGCACTATTCAAATAGACGGTTTCGACCCTGTTACATATGAATTTAGTAATTACAGTACATTTGGTACAGTTTCACCTACACAACTTACTTATTTCTTGCTATCGGCAAGTAAAGCGGCAGTTGATGTTAAAATATCTGATTTGAAGGTAGGAACTCTTGAACAAGAAGCTCTTCCTAAAAAGACAATTACAGTAGAATCAAGCGACAATACAATGGGAAGTGCATATATAGGAGAAGCAGGAACTACTGAAAAAACAGTAGATATGAACGATATGGTGACTTTGACTGCGACTGCAAATGAAGGCTATGAACTTTTGGCTTGGCGTAAGGACGGCAGTAATGAAAACTTTGCATTCACAAGTGAAATTACTGTAAGAGCACATGACACTGCGAAGTTTACGGCGGTGTTTACAGTATCTGAACCGGATAAATACAATTATTTGTATCATGAAACATTCAAAACATTAACAACATCAACGTTGGCAGCAAACGGATGGGTTAGTGCAAATCAACAAAGTGCAATGACGGTTGAGTATGATGAAAATTCAAGTCTTGGCAATTATTTGAGATTTGGAGCAAATACTAATTCAAGAGGCGGAGAAAAATCATTCGGAGAAACATATACATCTGATAATGGACTTGTATATGCAATGAATATTAAGTTTACAAAAGCAAATATTGATCCTAATGAATTTGCCGTTCATTCGGGAAATATGACTTATAATGATGGAAATAAAAATTATGGTTGTACAGGCGGATATGTTTTGTATTTGAAGCAAACAAAGGACGGTGCAATCACAGCAAACGGACAAACGACTACAATTCCGAATAATGAATGGGTATCGGTAGTTGCAGTTTGTGATTTTACAACACACAAAGTAAATGTAGTAGCAAAATCACTTGACTCAAGTAAAACTTATTTTGACGGTGAAGTTGATATGGCTGATACAAGTGCAACAGGATTATCGGGACTATATTGTAAGTATGGTAAATCATCAGGCGGTTCTGTATCAATGGATAATATAGAAATATTCAGTGCAGACCAATATACAGAATAAACTTTGCAAGTGAATTGCAAACGGAATACTAAACAATCCAAAAAAGACCGCGAAAGCGGTCTTTTTTGGTAAAAATAATCTACAAAAATAAAAAATGTACAACTTGAATTTTGCATTTTATATAAAAAATGATGTGCTTTTTTGTGCAATATTTTTGTTCAAAGTTTCTTAATAATATTGCACATACAAAAAAAATATGATACAATATATACCATATAGATGGGTTAGGATTGTGCAGATTTACTCAAATCGACATCCTGTACCTGTTAAATTAAACAAGACTTGGAAACAAGTTAAGGAAAGAAAGGGAGAGAAGAAATGAAAAGTAAAAAACTAATTTCATTACTTTGCGCCGCTGCTATGTCAGCATCTGCTTTCGCAGGCTTGACAGTAACAGCAAGCGCGGCAACAGATTTAGTCACTCTTGATGGCTCAACAGCAGATGGTTGGGTTGCTCCGGATGGAACAGATAAAGGTGACATTGTTCCGACAGTTACCATTGATGACGGTGAAACTGACCAATATTTAAAATTCCAAGGTAGCGGCGGCGGTAACCGTAAGTCGACATATTCTTTGGGTCAAACTATTTCAGGTCAATATACTATTGAGTATGATACAATGATGACTCGTGGTAATGGTATGAGCAGAATCATGCACTCAAACCAACTTGCATTTACAAATGATACAAGCACTAAGGATACAAGAGATGGTGCAGGTATTATAGATACAGTAAATGCACAACAAGGTACAAAGTATAATTCAGGTTCAGGTGCGTCAGTAGCTAACGCTGCTATGAAAACTGACCTTAGACCATATCTTACAGATAAATGGGTAATTAATGATGATTCAACATCAGAATTAGTAGCTTATCCTGAAAGTGCAGTCGAGGTTGCAGATACTAAATGGGTAAGAGTACAAGCTGCAGTTAATAATGATAAGACTACTGTAACAGTAATCGATAAGTCAGGTAATAAACTTGTTGACGGTGTAGAATATACAAACTCAACAAATGAAATTAATTCAATATATGTTTGCTCAAACAGAGGTGATGGTGGTAGTGGTATAGTTGCACTTGACAACTTACATATTTACCAAGGTGCTCCGGAAACACTTACAACAGATGGTCTTAGAGGTGATGCAACTGTTGTAGTTCCAACAGTTATGCCGGTTCCGGACGTTAAGACACAGGCTCCTGGCCTTTCAGCTCCAGATGGAGTTACACCGGTAGTTAATAATACTTTCAGCAAAGCACTTGCATCAACAGCAATGGGCGAAACTGCTACAACAATTACAGATGTAGACGGTCTATCTATTGCTATGGGTAATAGAACAGGCGGCGATACAGCAACAACTGTTTCAGTAGAAGATTGGGCAGCTGGCGATAAAGTTCTTACACTTGCAGGTGGTCCTTATTCAGGTGCCGGTAGAGGTCCTGTAGTTTCAGCTGTTGATTCATTGGAATTGGCAGACGGAAAGTCATCAGTAATGACATTCGCTGTTAATCTTGGTTCAACAAAGGCTGGGGGTGCAGGTAGACTTTACATTCTAAAGGATAACAGCCAAGCCGGAACTGATAAGAACGGCGCATATAACAATGTTATGGGCGTACTTACAACAGACGATACAGCGTCAAGCTATACAATCGGTAGCAGTAGCAATGTTGTAACAATCGGTCAGCAAGTTGAGGCATATGAATGGTATAAAGTTGCTGTTATAGTTTCAAGCGACAAATTCAGAATTTGGGTTGCAAAAGCTGATGAAGACTTTACAGAAAAGCCACAAGTAGACTGTGACCACGTCGGAACAGGTGACACAGCATCATCAGTTACTGCACTTCCATTGTTGGCAGTGACATCTGAAAAGGGTGGTTCTTACACGGGTTCAGTTGCAAGAATTGATAATATGCTAACATATTCAGGAACAGCTGATCAACCAAGAAAACTTCTTCCAACAACAGAGGCAGCTCCGACACCTGCTCCGATACCTGCAAAGGTTACAATGAGCGTTGATGAAAATGCAAATACAGTTACATTGACATCAGATAAGGATACAGATGCAGTTCTTGTTCAAGCATCATACAGAACTGATAAGACATTGGATTCAGTTAAGAAGGTTGTTAAAGTTGCTCTAACAGCAGGTACAGCTTATACAGTTCCTGCAACAGATTTAGATGCATTCACAACAAATGATAAGATAATGGTTTGGGATAGTCTAAAGACTATGACACCGCTTGCAAGTGCTTATACAATAAAGAACGGTGCCGCTCAAGCTACAGCTAAACCGGCTCCGACAGCTGAACCGACAGAAGCTCCTGCAGAAACAGTTGCTCCGACAGCTGAACCGACAGAAGCTCCTGCAACAACAGCTGCTCCGACAGTTGAGCCGACAGAAGCTCCTGCAACAACAGCTGCTCCGACAACTGAGCCGACAGATACACCGACTCCGACAGCAACAGCTGTTCCTACTTATGCAGTATCAGGTACTGTAGACGCAGGTGTTAAATCTGTAACTCTTACAGATAAAGCAGAAGCTGAAAATACAATTACAGGTACAATCGAAGATACAGCTGTAACATTTACAGGTGTTAAAGCCGGTACATATACAGTATCAGCTGTAGCTAAAGATGATTACAAAGATTTAACAGTAACTCCTCAAGAAATTACAGTTAGCGGCAATCTAGAAGGTGTATTCACAGTAACAACAACAGCTAAAGTTAAGAGTGCTGTAACTACTACAGTAACAGGCGGTACTGCTACAGTAACAGGCGCAACAGATTTGACAAGCGTTGCTGAAGGTACAGAACTTACAGTAACAGCTACAACACCTGATTTGGGTTACCTTGCTGCTAATCCGACAATTACAGTAACAAAGACAGACGATGCCGAAACAACAGTAGCTGTAGCAGAAGGCAAGTTCACAATGCCTGCATACCCTGTAACAGTAACAGTGGCATACGCAGCAGACCCAACAGTTGCTATTGCAACTCTTGAAAATACTGCAACTTCAGGATGGGGCAGTAACAAAGCTGCTGCAACAGTAAATACTGAATCGGGATTAGAGCATTTCAATAATGATACTGATACATCATGGGCAGGAACAGCATTTGCGCAGTTTACATTGCCGACATTAGCTGAAGGCGAAGGTATTGCAAAAGCTGAATTGATTTACAATGTAAAACAAGGCGGTGCTAAATCAAGAACATCTAAAATTTTCGCTTTGACAAACGGTGATATTGACTTGACAACAATGACAGGTGCTGCTGCTGACAGATTTGCTGATGCAAGAACTCTTATTACTTCATTTAATGCAGAAGCAGGCGAAAATGCTTTGACAACTGATGTTACTGCTGCTGTACAAGGTAAGAGCGGTAAAATTACTCTAATGTTTACAGACAATGCAGCCGGTGCAGATTTGTATGGTAAAGCATCAGCTGATAAAGCTCCTGTTTTGAAGATTACAAAAGGTAAAGTAGTTACATTTAATGTTGCAGCTGCTGCAAATGCAGATACAAAAGTTGCAGGTGCAAAGATTGTAGTTAAGAATGGTGATACAACTGTTGCAACTATAACAACTGACGATAATGGTGCTGCATCAACAGCTTTATCAGCCGGTACTTATACATATACTGTTGAAAGCAATGATTACGCAATTAAGAAAGAAGGTACACTTACAGTTGCAGATTCAGTTGTAACAGAAAATGTTGCTTTGGCGGCTAATGTTGCAACAAAAGTTGAAATTGCTAACCCTGCAACAGGTACAACTCTTGCTCAAGGTGAAGAGGCTACTTATACAGCTACTGTAAAAGACCAGGATGGCAGAGTTATGACAGCAACTGTTGATTGGGCTGTAGTAAACAGTGAGGATGTAGCTGCAGAAAATATTACAGTTGCAAACGGTAAAGTTACAGTCACAGAAGATGCAACAGTAGGTGATTACAAAGTTAAAGCTACAGTAAACGGAACAACAGTTTCAGCAACTGCTGATTTGAAAGTTATTGCTGCTGAAAAACTTAAACTAAGCATTACTTCTGAAAATGCTGAGCAAGGTACAGTTGCATATACTGTAAACGGTGTTGCAAGTACAGATACTCAGTTGAATAAGGGTAAGGCAATCGTTGCAACAGCTACTCCTGCAGCTCTTTACGAATTTGCAGGTTGGGTAACATCAATAGAAAATTTAATAACAGGAACATATGTAAGCAGAGATGCTCAATATTCATTTGATTTAAATGCTAATACAACACTTATTGCTGTGTTTAAGTATACAGGCATCTATTATCAGAATGATTATAACAATGCAACAGAAAGTGATTGGGTATCAGGCAATACAGATAGATATACTGTATCTATTGCCGGTGATGACGATAAGTATACTCAAATTTCAGCTGTCAAAACAGGTAATAACGGTACTTCTATAACAAGCAGTGCAGTTCAAGTTGGTGCAGATAAAGATTATATTGCTGAATTTGATTTGGCTTTAACAGGCGGAAATGGCCAACCATCAGGATTTGCTGTGAAAGCAAAAGATTCAGATAAATATGCACTTGTATTACAGTTGAAAACTGCTGGTACTACAACATGGACTGTAAACGGAACAACTGAAGTTACACTTGAAAAGGGTGTATTCTATCACTACACAATAGAAAAGGTTGAAACAGGTGTAAAGGTTACAATAGCACCAAAAGCCGGTGGTGATGCAGTTGTTGACGGTGTAACATATGCAAATGATACAGCTACGACAGGCGAATTTGCCGGCACAGTAAGCAATGCAGGTCTTGCAGGTATGCAATTTAATACAAAGAGATATTATGCAGGAATGCAGATTGATAATGTATTGGTAAAAGCACCTGCAGCAACATTGAAGTGAACCCCAAAATTTAGACAAAATTAAATATTAACT
>ULZG01021556.1_pt1 | contig 13877 bp, 10 predicted proteins | sample 1962881 | NCBI WGS metagenome assembly ULZG01 (sample SAMEA4835883, study PRJEB28245) | human gut metagenome | biome: gut microbiome; material: fecal sample | place: Denmark | collected 2008 | reverse complement strand
CTCACTTTGCGAGCAAAGTGAGCTACAGTGCTTCGCCTCAACCCTCCGCCAAATGTCCGCGCGATGCCTCTTGCAGCAGCGTCGCACTCGCTATACTATTTGACTGAAATTCGTGCAAAGATTTTTCTGGATTTAAAAAACCCTACTCCTCAAAATATTTCTCCGATGGTTGCGGAGAATATCTTTTGAGGAATAAGGGCTAAACGTTTTCAGCACATTCCTTGTAAGGCCCAAAGATGCCGTGGAGCTAACAAGGAAGAAGTATCACTCATTCATCGTAATGACCTGTCCAGAACCGCGGTAGAGTTTCAGCGGACCGTCGAGTTCAACGGCCAAGACGGTGATGTCTTGGTCGAGCTGTTGCTCTGGCACATCGACATAGACGATGCCCGGCACTTCGCTCCATGAAAGTTTGTTATAGATGGTGGTCTTCAGCGGTTGTCCGTTGCCGCCAACCACGCGCACCTTTTTGATGTCGTTCACGATGCCCTTCAATTCCAGTGGGCCGTTGGGACGGTAGGGCAAGTAGAGATAGAGGATGTCGCCCTTCTTGTTGAGCGCCGTGTAGCCGCCGCAGAAATGGTCGGCGGGAATACCAGCACGCGTACCATAAATGGCCTCCTTGTGCTTCGACGTCCAGCGTCCGAACGCCTTCAGAATGGCCACCTCTGGTTCGGGAATCGTGCCATCGGCCATCGGTCCGAAGTCCAAAAGGAGGTTGCCACCCTTGCTGATGCAGTCGACGAAGGTGCGGAGCAAGATTTGCGGACTCTTGAAATTATGGTCATCCGTCTGGTAGCCCCACGAATCGTTCATCGTGTAGCAGAGTTCCCAATAACGGTCTTTCGGTTGCACAACAGGCACCCCGAGTTCCGGCGTGGCATAGTCGCCATAGCCCTGAATGCGCGAATTGACAATCACCGTTGGATTCTTGCCACGCAGGAGACGGATAATGCCCTCTGCATTCCAGTCTTCGGCCTTCTGCTCCCAGTCGCCGTCAAACCAGAAAAGGTCGGGATGGAACTTCGTGTTGAGCTCGTCGAGCTGCGCGAAATTGAATTTCACGAAATGCTGCCAACGCTTCGGCTCCTTCTTGATGTCGTAGCGCGAGAAAGTGCGCGTCTGGTTGGGATAGTCGTCACGACTCCAGTCGAGCAACGAAAAATAAAGGCCAAGGTGCAAGTCCTTGCGTTTCTTCACTTCCTCGGCAAACGGGGCGATGAGGTCGCGCTTGGCCGGCGACTGCTTCACGGCATTGCTCTTTGTGGTCTTCGTATCCCAAAGACAAAAGCCGTCGTGGTGTTTCGTGGTGATAACCGTGTATTTCGCACCGCTCTGTTCTATGAGATCCACCCATTCTTTGGCATTATAATTAGCGGCAGTGAAGCCTTTCTTCTGCGCCATATAGTCGTCGAAGGAGATGCGTCCGTTATAAAACGACCAGCTCTCCGACACGCCCTTCACGGCATAGATGCCCCAATGGATGAAAATACCGAGTTTGGCATCGCCAAACCAAGCCATGCGCTCGGCATAGTCGGCTGGCGTTTCTCCGGTGACGCGGTCTTGCGCCGCAGAACTGAGCGCCGTGCCTGCCAAACAGAGCGCGGCCACCAATGTCTTGAATTTATTCATCATGATTTATTTTGCCTTGTCGAGGCCAGAACGCTTCGAACGGTTGTAACTGCGGTAGTCATCGAGTTCAATTTCCACGTCAGGTTCGCGGAGTTCTCCCTCCGTCGGGAGTTGAAACTTGAGGTATTTGATGTTCAAACCACGGGCAATCCATTGCTGCTCATAGTAAGTCTGTATGCCGAGAATGCGCTGCACCTCTTCATCTTTCTCCACAGAGAGCGTATGATAGAGGTCGTCGGTACGGAAAAGCACAGGCAATTTGTTTTCGTCAACCACGTAGTTGGTATAGGTGAAAAGGAAATTGCTGTCGGTTTTCAGATGCACCAATCCGTCGTTGACAAGGAAACGGCGGTAGCGCTCCAAGAAGAAGGTCGACGTGAGCCGCTTCGTCACCTTTTTCATCTGCGGGTCGGAGAACGTAAGCCATATCTCCGCCACCTCGCCTGGCGCGAAGAAACGGTCGATAAATTCGATGTGCGTGCGCAGGAAGGCCACATTTTTCATGCCCTCATTGAGCGATTCCGTAGCTCCCGTCCACATACGTGCTCCCTTGATGTCGACGCCGATGAAGTTTTTGTCGGGGAAAAGGCGTGCCAGGCCCACGGTGTATTCTCCGCGGCCGCAGCCCAATTCCAAGACGATGGGGTTGTCGTTGTTGAAAAACTTCTCGTGCCACTGGCCGCGCATTTCAAATGGTGCTTCATCCACAGCCACCCCCGGCGCCTCGAAGACGTGGGGATAGGTTGCCATATCGGCAAATTTTGCTAATTTATTCTTTCCCATTTACGGTTTCGTTTGAATCGATTTTTTCTTGCAACTGATTGAGCACGCCCTCACAGAAGGCGTTAAGTTTTTCGGCCTCTGCCATGTATTCGGTGAACTTCTCCAATTCCAGGGTTCCCGATTCAAGACCCGTCACGATTTCCTCGAGACGCTTGATAGCTTGTTCGTATGTCATGTCTTTAAATAAGATAGGTATTCAAAATTGCCGCTCATTCCACCACCACACTTCTCACGCGGCCCGAGGCCAAAACCGTGATGAGTTCGTCGCCCTTTTTGAGCAACACGGCATCCTTCACGACCTTCCCGTCTTTGAGGGTGATGCTGTAACCCTGTCCGAGAATGCGTTGGGGAGAGGCTAACCGAACGGATTGCTGGAGCATCTGCAAGCGATGGCGTTCGCGCATGAGGCGGGAAGCCAGCGCAGCGTCCATCGCCAAGCGAAGTTTGGTCTGTCTCACCTTTGCCGCCAACACGCGCTGTTGCATGGCCACACTGAGGCGACTTTGGAAGCGCAACAACCGCATACGCTCTTTGCCGACAAACTGCGTGCGGCCGACATTCAAACGGTGTGTAAGCAACGACAAGCGGGCCTGATAATCTTTCATCTGGCGGTCGGCGGCGCGGCGCATCCGCTGCACCAAAGCATCGAGCAACTGCAATTCGCCAGCATGGCGGTCAATGAGGAAGGCAGCCACGGCGGTCGGAGTTTTCAACCGGGTGTTGGCGACATAGTCCACCACGGTGTCATCGCGTTCATGCCCGATGCCCGTCAACACAGGCAACGGAAATTGCGCCACGTTGAAGGCCAGTTCATAATTGTCAAACCCTCCGAGATCGCTCACGGCACCGCCACCACGGATGATGACAACGACATCCCAACGATCAATCTCTTCTGCCACAAGGTCGAGCGCGTCGACGATGCTCTGGCACACTTTGTTTCCCTGCATCGTGGCCGCAAAGAGCTTAGTGGTGAAACCATAGCCCGACTGCTCCAACTGGCGACAGAAATCGCCATAGCCGGCAGCCGTACTGCTGGAAATGACCGCCACGCGGGTCAGAGGGCGCGGCAGGGGAAGTTCCTTGTTGAGTTCCAACACCCCGTCTTGCCGCAACTGTTCGATGATTTCCTGCCGCTGGCGTGCCACATCGCCCAAGGTGTAGCTGGGATCGATATTGCTGACGACGAGGCGGTAGCCATAGAGCTCGTGAAACACCACTGACACCTCAACGAGCACCTTCAAACCAGCAGCAAGGCGCTGCCCTGTCTTCTGCTCAAAGTGCGCCGCGAGCAAGGGAAAAACATCACGCCATATCATGCCGCTGGCTTTGGCGCGAAGGGCATTGCTACGCGGGTCTTTCTCAACAAACTCCACATAGCAATGGCCGCTCATGGCAGGCCGCACCTCACTGAGTTCGGCCACCATCCAAAATCGCTGGTGAAAGGTCTGTTCCAGCGTGCCTCGCACGAGGTTGTTCAGTTCGTATAACGAGAGGTATTTGTTGTTCAATGTTTCCATATTTGTTTAGGCACGCGACGATGCCCCGCGCGTCCTTCCTTTATTTACTGAGCATCTGATATGCCTTCCAGATATTCGGAATGCCATAGCCAAAGACATTGTCGGGGTGCTTGACATTGTCGCCAGAGAGTTGCACGGCGCGTATGATTTCCTCCGGGCGCTTGCTGGGACAAGCCTGCATCAGACAGGCAACCGCACCGGCCATGATGGGCGTGGAGAAGGAGGTGCCGTTGGCCACCGTGATACTTCCCGTGACGTCAAAGAGCCAGGCGTCTTGTCCCAACGCCATGACATCGGGCTTGATGCGTCCGTCGGCCGTATGGCCCAAGGAAGAAAAGACGGTGTTGTGACGTTCTTCCGTCACAGCGCCCACTGTCAGGATGTTTTTCGCATCGGCAGGCACACCGATGAGCTTCCATTCTTCGTCACCGCTATTTCCCGCACTGTTGAGCACGAGCAATCCACGACTGGCGGCCAACGAAGCCGCGCGGCTGTTGGCCGCCGTCTCGCCGTCGAGCTCATAATAGTTGTGGAGGGAGGGTGCGTCGTCGTAAGTGGTATAGCCCAATGACGAGGTCGCAATGTCCGCTCCCACGCTGTCGGCATATTCCAGGGCGGCACACCAATTGTCTTCTTCCACACGCTGTTCGCTCTCTCCGTCTTCGCTCACCAGGAGATAGAAGGAAGCACGCGGCGCCGTCCCCACCAGACTGTTTGGCACATCGGCGGCTATGCAGGAAAGCACCATCGTGCCGTGCGTGTGGCCCTCATAGACGCTCTGGTCAGTGTGTACGAAATTGTGAGTGCCGAGAATCTTGGCGTTTTGCAAACCTTTGATGCAGTCGGTGTTGTAAAAACCGCCGTCGATCACAGCGATAACCACACCTTCACCAGTGAAGCCGGCACGGTGCATACTGTCGGCAGCTATCATGCTCACCTGGCCTTCTGAATGGCCGTAATAGTTCTTGAGCGTGTCGCAGGAATTGACCACCATCGCTTTGCGGTCGACCTTCTCCTCGGCTTCGGCTGGCTTCGGCGTTTTCCACACCAATCGCGCAGACTTGACAAACTTCACGCCGCTGAGTTTCTTAACGAGCATCGTGTCGGTGGTTTCCACCACGGCGGTGTTGTTCCATTTGCTCGTCATCAGCACGCGGAAGCCCTGGCGGCTCAGATATTCCAAATAGATGGGCGTCACGGGCAAGTCATATTGGTCGACCTTGATGCCGAATTTACGGCGACGCTCTAAGGCCTTCGGGGAAAGAAATTCCTCCGGACGCTTGGTGGAATAGCTGTTGTTTGACTTATCGGTGAAGGTGATACGGTAACGATAGGCCACGGGCCACGCGTCATTCTTGTCCGACAACGGTTTGGCGACACTGTCTTTCGGCAGGCCGGCGCCATTTGCGCCGCAGGCAAACACTGCGACGACGAAAGAGGCGATTATTCTGATGATTGGATTCTTCATGTTGGTCTGTAGTTTTTGTGTTTAGTAATGGGCAGTAGATGGTCAGTCTTCGCAGGCCGCATACTGTCCGATGCCCTTTTGAGAGGCAATCACGGAGCCTGCCACCAAGCGGTTGCCGACATAAAAAACGGCGCTCTGCCCCGGCGTCACGGCACTCACGGGTTCGAGGGTCCGAACGAGCAGGCGTCCGTCGTCGAGGCGCTTCACGTGGCAGGGCATGGAATTGCTATGGTAACGGATGCGCACCGAAAGATGTTCTTCTTCAAAGAAGCGCGGTTCACACACCGCCTGCCAGTCTTCAACAAAGAAGCAGGAGGTTTGCAAAGCCTGCTCTTCTCCGAGAACAATAGTGTTTTTCTCTGCATTGAGCCTCAGCACATAGGCGGGATGTCCCAGCGCAATGCCCAATCCCTTACGCTGTCCGACGGTGTAAAACGGCACACCGCGGTGGAGTCCCAAGCGGCGTCCAGTCTCGTCGACATAGGCTCCGCCGTCAACGCGCGCTTCAAGGTTGGGACATTGTGCCCGCAGGAAGTCGCGATAGTCGCCTTCAACGAAACACACCTCCATCGACTCTCCCTGCCGCGCAACGAGTTCGAAACCCTTCTGCTTCAAATAGTCCCTCACCTGGTCTTTCTGAAGTCCGCCAAGGGGGAAGAGACAGCGTTGCAAGGTGCTTTCTGGCACACGCCAAAGGAAATACGACTGATCCTTACGCGCATCGTCGCCCGTTAGGAGATAGGTGTGGCCGTTCAGGGTTTCGGTTCTCACGTAGTGGCCCGTGGCCATAAACTCGCAGCCATTGGCATCGGCTTGCTCGCGCAAGATGCGAAATTTGAAATCGCGGTTGCAACGCACACAGGGATTAGGGGTGCGTCCGTTGGCATATTCATCGCAGAAATATCTGACAACCGACTGGCGGAAAGTGTCTCTCACATCCACCACATGGTGCTTTATGCCAAGGCGTTGTGCCAGGGCCTGCGCCTCGCGGATGAAACGGGGCGTGTCGTCGTCGGCATCAAACTGGCGCGGCAAATCCCAAACACGCATGGTCATGCCCAGCACTTCGTAGCCGGCATCTTGCAACATGAGGCAGACGGCCGAACTGTCAATGCCGCCCGACATGGCCACCATCACGCGTTTCTTATTATCTGTCATATATATTAGGGGTCAAGAAATTGCACAATAGAGGAACGACTAAGGCTTCCCTCTCAACGAAGCCCGCTTTTGCAGCAGCTTTTCATGGCGCAATGCTCTGAAGCACGCCGCGCCTAAAGTCAATGCGTAAAGGAAGCGTCTGGCGGAAGAAGGGGTGTCCCAACACGCCATCGGCGTCCACCACGCCTCCCTCCGTTTTCTTCAACGTCACAGGGAAAGGGCGTGCTGCGCCGACCTGTATGTCGCAAGCCACAGTGCCAGAAGTTTCGTTGCCATCCGTGGCATAACGGCTGCCGGCCATATTGTCGGCACAGGCCGTGTTCAAGAGCCAAGTGCGGAGTTTACCATTGGTCTTCTCATCGAAGAAAAGCGTGCCGTAAGACGTGAAGCGCAGATTGGCCTGTTTGTCGGGCCAGGTTTCGGCAGGCGTTTCTGGGGGCAGCAAAAGGGCATCGCCCGTCAGTTCCACGCATCCAAGGCGCGAAAGGTCAACGAGCCCGAGGGTGCGCACCATTTCTTTATACACACTGTCGCCCGCCAGCTCACTGTTGACCGCCACATAAACCATCGGATGGCGGATGACCACCGGACCGAAGGCCATGCTGTCGGCAACGGCTGTCACGGCACGCACCAATCCAAGGGAGGAGACGACATTGACCGTGTCGTTGCTGACCACCACTCCCGCCGCTCTTGCGTCGGCTTCGGTGATGATGGTGAAAGAGGTGCCGGTTGAGAGGGTGAACAACTGGTAGTCGTCGCTCAAAGCCACACTGACCAAGGGCGGCCAAACTGGCGAGAGGTCGAGGGCGAAGGTCTGCCCCTCGGGGCGGCTCACCGTTGTCGGGCCGCAGTTTAAGAAGGTTTTCGAGAGACGCAGATAGCGTTCCCAGAGCAATTTGTTTTTCTTCCGCTGCATCAGTTTGGTGGCCATGCGGTTGAGGTCTTTCCAACGTCCCTGCACCATCAAGACACGCGCCGCCGTATGCACGCAGGAGATATAATCATTGGTGTCCAGACTGTCGGCTTTCAAGAAGAGCAGACTGTCGGCTGTGGAGGCCGCCACATCGGGACGGTTGTAGGCCACGGCCAACAAGAGACGGCAACGCCAGCGTGCATAATTGTCGAGCGCGGCGATTTGGCTGTCGGGATATTGCAGCAGGGCATAGGCATCGCCCATTTCCACCTTCTGCAACATCTGCGTGCGCAAATCGCTGCCGCTGAGCCGCCGCCCTTTCTTAACCAACGAGCGGAAGGGCGCCAGAATGGAGGTCTTCACGCGGCGTCCCTGGAAATAGGCGAGGCGTTCCGAGGCATAGTCGGTCATGGCCTCAAAGCGCCCCAAGCGGTGGAGCGTCTCAGCTTTCAAAAGACAGAGGGCGATGAGGCCCTTCAAGTCAAGGCTGGCCGAATATGTGGTGGTGAGAGAGTCAACACACCCCACCACGTGCTCCCAGCGGTGGTCGGCCTGCGCTATGGCGAGCTCGCAATAGAGGCGCACGCTGGGCGGGAACGTCTGTCCGGCACGCTGATACAAAGGCCGCAGTTCGCCCACCAGCCCGCGTGCAGCAAGCAGTGAGGCCCTATCGGCCAACGAGTCAGGCGTCGTTTCCTGTGCCAGACAACGGGGGCTGGCCTCAGCCCTCTGCATGCCGAAAGACAGGAAGAGGAAGAGGCAAACCAAGGAATGAAGTATATGGCATCTGGACATTATTATAGTAAGTAGCTGGTCAGGATTATTTTTTTATTTGGTAGATTCTATCGGATGGGGTGTTCATAATTCAGAAATAATCAAGGTTGATAGAGAGGCGACAGCGCCCCAGAAAGGTAGGGCGAGTCTGATCAAAGCAAAAGAGAATTTTCAGAAGCCCCCTATATCGTCACCATCGTTGCGCCATAACCATATTCACGGAAAGACGCATCCTGATAGCGGCACTGCCGATAGCGGGTTTTCAATTCTTTGAGAATGGCCGAACGCAAGACGCCCTCACCCTTTCCGTGGATGAAAACGATTTTGCGGCCACGGTGTTTCAGCTCCGCATCCATCGTCTCGCGAAACACTTTCATCTGGTATTCTAGAATATCCTTGGCTTCAAGACCGGCAGTCGTGTCGAGCAGTTCATCGACGTGGAGGTCCACCTCAAGTATCTGGTTCTCCCCTATCTTTTTCCCCTCGCGCAGAGACATCGTCAAAGCTCTCTGCCTGCTGCAGTCGGCCTCTTTCGGTTTGTCGGTCATGGCTTCATGCACTTCGGCGGCTTCCACAAAGACCGTGCGCACGGGTTTGTCGTCGCGCACCAGGTCGAAGCGGAGCGAAGGGGAGGTAAAATATTCGGAGGGCGTAAAGGTGTTCTGACGGAAGAATTTCGAGCCATCGATGCGCAGCCCAACATTCAGCGGTGCTTTCGGCAGGAAGGTTTTCTCGGGCTTATAGGCGAAGGCCTGCACCGTGATACGTTCCCACGCGCCGATTTCGTCACGGCGTACTTCCTGCAGAAAGAGTTTCGTGTTGCCAACCACTTCTCCCTCGTGGCGAAGCGTCACGGCGGCCCCTTCGTGCGTGAAGAGTACGAAACGCATATTGAAATTGGAGTCGTTGACGAGATACACTTCAAAGACGGCATCGTCATCGCGGTCTTTCACATCGGCTGGAACGAAGGCCAAGAATGCCGTCCACTGGTTGCCGCCACGGCGCTCCAGCGCTTTCGGGCGGAACGTGATGGGGCGGTCGGCAATATCTTCTTCCTCAGCATCTTCGTCGAGTTCGTCCACGTCGTGCAGCAACGCCGAAACGGATGTCGGCGTCTTCTCAACTGATTTGGCTTGCGGCTTTTGCGGCCGCGCCAAATTGTAGTCGTCAGTGTCAATCACGACGCATTCTTTGATAAGCGTCGGCACTTCAAAACCGTCTTCATCCTTCACCACTGCCAAGTCTTTTCCCTGGAATCCGACGACGATGCCACCGCCAACATCATTTAAAAAACGTACTTTATCTCCTATTTTCATAATCGCATGCTTTTTTATTCCTACAAAGGTAAGCTATATTCGCGGTGACCTCCAAAAAAATGAGCCACGAATTTAGTCATGTTGAAAAAATAACTTCCACAATTTTGCCATTGGCAAGTAATATTTTATTTACTATGGTGTTCAAAATCCAGAATAGCAAGGTTGGTAAAGGGGCGACAGCGCCCTCGCAGCGTAGGTTTGCGCTGGCCCACCTAAGAACAGTTGCATGGACCACCTCTGTTATCGGGAATGTTCACAACCTCTTGGCTTTATGTATTAGATTACCAAACAAGCAAGCCAACTATTCCTTTTACAGAAGATAGTTGGCTTGCTTGATAATTGATATGATTTGTTAAGGATGAATCTTAGGGCTTTTGACGGACGGCACGGACATGAATTGCCTTGTTACGTTCTTCTGGCGAAGTGGAACCTCCGACCGTGTATTTATAGGCGGTAGTTCCTGGATTTGTGATAGCCGTAGATGTCCAATAATCACCAGACAGATTGTCGTTCATATTGACTGCTTCGTTTTGCGCAGGAAGATACCACACCATATTAGCTTGGTCAAGTACAGGACGGTAAATAGTTCCTTTAGGGTCATTTTTTGTTTCTACACGATACTTATTTTTCATTGCGCAAGCACGAGCAGCAAATTCACTTGGATTAGCTGGTAGCGTTTTATCTGGAACTCCACCCCATGACTCTATTTGAGCCATAAATGCTGATGCGTCATTCAAGCCGTTAAAGGTATAGAGTTCCCAAGTATTTTTATTTCCATTATTTTGATCTGTGGCCGTGGTAAGTGTACCTACTTTACTAAAATCTATTGTAACTTTAAAATCAGTAAACACACCTCCCCAATTTGAAGTCACATACGGATGATTAACAAAAATCTTTATATAAAGACTTACTAAAACAGGTCTCAATCCTCTTCCTAAATTATACGTAATTTTCATATTCGGATCCCAGCTAAATCCCCACGGATAATCACCATCTTGTATTCGCTCCACGCCCATGCCGTTGTTCCATGCTGGACAGTATTGCGTAAATGAAAACTCCTTGGTTTCATAATTTCCTTGGGCAGCAGGTTTTAATGAAAGTGTGATATTACGGTCGGCTTCCGTTGCATTTTCTTTTAGGAATACGTACACTTGCACGTCTCCTTTTGTAGTACTTGTCAACGTGCTGGTTCCGTTATAGCCGTCAAGCCAATAACCTGCATCTACAAGTGTTTGTATGTCATTGCTTACGAATTTTCCTTTCTCAACGAAGGTAACATTATCTTTATCATTGGATGTTAGAGTCCAACCTCCTGCTGGTAACTTGTTATCACATTTAATTGTAATCGGATAAATCACATAGTGCGCATCCTGCGCTTTCGGCTGGGAAACAAACTCCAACTCATATTCCGGCGTAACAGAAAGCTTGTAAGTCACAGTGGTTCCCATCTTCCATTCTGAACCTGCGATAGAAGCCGAGAGTGTGCGGTCAACACCGGAAGCATTGGTGAATACCACTTCCACCGTTGCCCCTGCAGGCAGTGTCTGCGGCAGCATCATGAAGGTGCCTTCAGGACTTGTGATTGCGTCTCCGTTAGCCTCAGTTCCAGTAGTCTCTTTGTTCAAAGTCTGCGAGAAATTCGTGGTCGTTCCACTCAAAGACCATGTACCGCCAGCCATATCGTATGTTCCAGTATTTTTGACACCTTTCAAAGCCACGCTCTTGATAGAGCCTGGCTGCATCTGGCTGCCTACGGCAAAACGGACGGCAGTGCAGATATGTTTGAAGGCGAGAGGCACAGCCGCTTTGTTGTCGCCACGTATTTCATTGGTGGTAGCCACTACGATGTCTTTCTGGTCGGCAGCGGCTTCAGGAACTATATATGCAAGAGACTTCTCTTGGGGAGAGGACGGAGTGGTCAAGCCACTGGCATCCGTTGGCGCCCAGGCATAAAATTGGAACGAATGGTCTGCTCCCGGCCAATAGTATGTTTGCTCCGTGCTCCATATAGCACCAGGTCCAACGGATGCAGCCGAGTTGGAAGCATTCGTGTCCATGTAGAACTGATTCAGGGGCGTACCATTCTTGCTCCAGTATGCCAGCACATGGAACTTGTTATAGAAATTGTCTTTGCCAACAAGCGTTGCGCGTGTCAAGACCTGTTTGCCCTCGAAGCCAGACACGTTGATGCCTTCCGAAACAATGGCACGGACACAAAGTGTGTCTGCCGAGTCGTCCGACCGCAACATGAAACAGCCCGCGGTGTATCCTTCGTCATCACTACTGACATATCCCCTTGTCTGCACGTTCTTATCGGACGATATGCCAAAACAAATGTTGTCGCAGGCTTTCTCCGGCTCCCCGCTTTTGAGATAGTCCTCGTTATTGCACGAGAAAAGTAGCATGCACATCAACACCATCGCCATGCCGCTCACCATCCAACTCGGATTTTTCTTACGTACCTTCATTTCTTCTGTGGTTTTATATTTGTTAGCCAGAAGCAATACGCCCAGGCTGTTAGTGAGTGTAAGGGGACATTCAACCCCTTACACCCTGTTGGTAGATGGTCTATTTCATGGATGATAATTCCAGAATACACGATGCTAAACCAGTCTTATGAAAGATGTTGGATTAGATGCCGCTATGGGTTGTGGGAACGTTCAAATTTTGGTTAACGTCAGTTTGGTTCCAATCTGTAATACCGTCAACCTTAAACTCGATAGGCTTCAACGGATTCTCTGGATTCACGATATTTTCATGAGTCAGAGTGGCCTTGAAATCATAGCAGTAACCGAGCTTGAACTCAACATTCTTGATTTGCACTGTGTGGTTGTAAGTACCCAACGGTACGTTATCTTTAAACAATTCTACCGTGAAAGTTACAGTATATGTAGCGGAACTAACCATCGGGATCATCAGCTTTTCGTTGTAGCTTTCAAGAGTTGCAGCGTTAGCAATGACGGCAGCTTCATCAGCGGTAGCACCATCGGCTACTACATTACCGAAGTTCAATACAAGAGCTTTATCCGTCTGATTACTCCAAGTGTTTTCAGTAGCGCCTACTGTCAAAGTACCCTTTTCGTAAGCATCCGTGATTTTTACATTGCTCACTTTAACATTGTAACCTGCGCCCACAGAATTCTGGAACGAGAATTTTACTTTTGAAAGCTGGTGGTTGAATGTCATGGAAACAGGAGTTGTGTATGTCGCTGTTACATCAGTAATTTGCGCAGGTTCTGCGTGAAGCAAATCAACCTGATCTGCATCAGTGTTGGTGAAAGCAACTTTCATTTCTACCTTTGTGGCACCTGTAGGCAATGTCACATTAGAAACATTTCCCGCTACACTATAAGGCGCAATGGCACCGAAAGTGTAAGTATTGCCAGGAACCCAGTACTGCACATTATCGTATGACCATCCTGTAGAGGCAGCACCTCCTTTAGACACCTTCACACCATCGAAAATCTGACCATTCTGTGTGAAACCATACACAGCGAAGTCATTCAAAGATGTTGTTGTGAAACTCGTATCCACGACACTGCGTGTTCCGTTGTTCACGAACGCGTTGCTGAAACTGATGGCCTTCTGCTGGGCCATTTCCACTGTTTCGTCGTTGCTACAGCTTGCCATCATGGCTGCTGCCGTCAATCCAATCAAAAAAATCTTTTTCATTTGGTAAAAATTTTAATTGTGAATAAATATATGGCTCTGCGAGATTTAGTGTGAATTGACATGCCGAATCCCGCAATTAACGGCATGAGAATTATACTTTTTGCTATCATTATGAATGAGAGCGAAGACCTACTACTCCAAGACAATGATGACTGGCAGATAGAGAATATCGTATGCGATGACGCCGTAGAGGAAATGCGTATTACACTCGGTTTGATAACTCTCTATACAAATCAAAGAGGAAGTTCTATGTCCTCATATTTTCCCCAGTCTTTCACGTCTACATCGAAGCCAGAGTTGCCTTCCTTACCCTCTTCATCGGATATTTCGATGCCCTTCACCACGATAACACCTCCACGCGGTTGCGCCGCCACCTGGTCGGTCACGTCGAAATCGAACGACTTGATTTTTCCGTTCTTCAAGCGCACTTCCAGATTCAGCCCATACTTACGTTTGGCCCTTCTTCCGTAGTGTTCGTTAGGGAAATCAGGTATTCCGAAAGAACGCACCAAAGCCTGTGTGCCAAAATTTTCCACCGTACAATCATACAGCACGGTTGCGGCTTCATCTGACGTGTGCCCACTGTTCAGCCATACCGCCTGCGCCATACCAGACAAGGCTCCGCGTGCCAGAGACACGTATTT
>ULZG01015061.1_pt1 | contig 14001 bp, 10 predicted proteins | sample 1962881 | NCBI WGS metagenome assembly ULZG01 (sample SAMEA4835883, study PRJEB28245) | human gut metagenome | biome: gut microbiome; material: fecal sample | place: Denmark | collected 2008 | reverse complement strand
TTGGACTAGGTCGACCCAACCACAAGTAATGGACTAATGCAGCTTGTTTTACGCTTACTTTTATCCTGATATTTCTCCTTTAAAACTTTCAAATACTTATCATAAGCAGTAGGCATATCCTCAATAGACATAAGATAAATATCTTTAAACATATCCGGTTCTTTATCTATTAATAAAGCTCCACTATAACCACCATCTTTAGGAAACTGCGCAATATCACGATCATTGGTCAAGTTGTTATATGCAAACGCTTTGCCTTCAGCTTTTCTTTTTTTAGCATAGCATAATGCAAAATATTCAGCTATAGACTCTTGAGTCCATCCTTGTTTCAAAAATGCTTTTCTACTATAAAACCAGCGTCCACTCTTTGTCATAGTATCAGCATAATGCCACGCATGTTGCATTTCATGTGCTATAACGTTTATTAGCAACTCCATTCTAGCTTCAGCATTAGTGCATTCGTTGCTTATTTTATCATAATATATGCGTATTTCACAAACACCACTGCCTTTAGGTTCAAAATACCCAAGCGTTATAAACGAGTTGCGAAGCACATCCAATGCTTCATCAACATATTTACATATTTCAGCAACAGCTCTGTTTTTGTAACCCTTTAATTCCTCTAATATTTTATCATGAAGATAATCTACTTCTTCTGAAAAATCATTATTTAACAGTAAAGAATAGAATCGGTCAATATTTTTGATTTTATCAGTACCGATAGAAGTTTTCCTTATTGCTTCCATTGTCTTTTCTTTTAACTGTTTAATCTGCTTCAGTAAACTATCTTCACCAGGTTTTTCAGATTCATTATCTATATAAACTTTACATTCCAACCCTTCTCTTTGGGGAACAATATTCCCTAACTCACGAAACTTAAATTTTTCGTCCCTAAATTTCATGATTTTATTAATTGCAGCTTCTATTTTCTTTATTTCATTAACTTTAGCTCTACTATTATTAATTACCGGGAAGCCAGTAAATTTAATAGCTTTCTTGCTGGCACTAAAAACATTTTCCCTAACTACTGAATTCGCATTAGTCTCTGCGTAAATTCCTATATTCATATCAGACGGAGTATAATACACAGGCCACCAAAATGCATTTTTCCAGACAGGATTACACTGTTCAGTCAGCACCAATACAGGATATCTGTCTCTAAGATTTTTAGCCAAAAGACCTTCATTATTACCATCATCAGGTGCATCTTGGTATGTATCTGTATTGCCTCTTTTCTTTTTTATGCCAATTTGACGATTTCTTCTAACAATCAAAGCCACTTTATCGCATTGACTAGTAGAAAATAAAAATGGGCTTTCAATATCAGCAAAAACACTGCATTTTGTTTCTAGTTGATCTGGCTCTATCATATCGTAGCAATAACGCAATAATTCTAAAGCTTTATCTTTATCAATAAGCAAATACATACTATCGTCTATATCTAGTCCTTTTTTATAATCTGTTTGCTTACTGCAGTGCAGCTCTTCTACAATCTCATCTATTTTGTTCTTTAATCTTGTAGTTCTTTTTACAGTAAAGCCAACCGGCAAATAACGTTTTTCCGGTAAAATAGTCTTAATATCCGAAGCTGCAATTTTAACTTTTGAACAAGCAATTATCTTATTTCCAGATTCCAGGTAAACCACACTGCCACCTTTTTGTCTTTGCATGCGTTCACGCAAAATACAGTCTCGTTCCATAATATCAGTCATATTATTTAACAGTCTTGCTGTAGTATAAAATCTGGTAACAGAAAGAAGGTTTTCACTACGATAGCCAAACATTCGACAATGCTGCATAACTGTATCCTGTTGCATCTGTTTAGGATCGCGACCATAGAAAAAGCTAATTAATGAAGGTATAGTTATTCCTCTATCTAATACTTGTCCTCCTACAAAAATCGTCAAGGAATTTTCCAATTTCAGCTCACCCGTATTTGCATCAAGAAGTTTTTCTATATCTTTATCACTATTAACTTCTTTAATGTCAACCTCTGTGATAATTCCTTCCAAATCTCCGTCTTCATCTTTATAGGCTATTGCTCTTGCAACTTCATTCATCGATGGTAAGTTTATAACATTATATGCTTTAACAGACTGTGCCAAATCAGCATAAGATATTTGGAGATATTTTTTTATTAAGGAGCTATCTATATCGCGTTCAAGTTCTCTACGAATAATATCAAAGCCATTTTCTATAAAATCCTTTTCATGTTTATGTAATTTTTTATTGATGGAAGCATGCATAACCGCTGAAACATAATAATCTCTGCAACCCTCTTGTAACTGTATAATTGCAGTACCTACCAAAACGTCAAAAATCCATTTTCTTAGCGTTGGCAGCGCATATTTAGCTCCGTTCAGTTCCAAAAAATTTTCTGGTTTTACTACACGCTTATCTGTTAACGCAATATTTTTGCCACTATTTTTCTTGGTGCCATTAAGTAAATCCATTTCTTCCTGTGGAACTATGTACGGCAAATACATAGCCTTATGATAATTATCTGAGTACTCATCTTGCGAATCCATGAAGTAATACTTTCCACCAATATATCCCTGACCAGTAGGTAATACAACTGTGCGCTCCGGTTTTATAGGCATTATATCTTCATTGCTAAAAGCATCAGGCTGCAAATATAAAGCATAAGGAGTTGCTGTAACCTGCATCAACACATGACGAACTTCACTGTTCACACAATTCTTACGAGCAGTGTTTACAGCGCCAGATACTCTTCTTAATGTCAAATCATCTGCTTTTCCTTCATATCCTATAGAGGTAATATCAGCTTCATCATCAACAATCAGTATTCTTTTATATTTATTAGAAGCAACAATTTCATTTATCAAGCGAATCATTCTATCTACATTATCAGCTTGTTTTTTTACAACTATTATTCTTTTCTTCTCCGGATAGCGCTTCAAAAACTGTCTTACAATCTTTTGCTTACCGGCTTCTGTAGTCTCACTGCCAAAGTCTATATCAAGAATATTTTGAGCTACAACATCACCAATATTACTTTTACCTGACTTTACTTCAGCAAATTCAGCCATCATCCTGCTAACAGTCTGTTGAACCAATGCTTTACTGCATTTAGTTAAAATAATGGTCATATCAAAGTCGTTATCAAAGCACAAAGACATTAATCCAATAAAAGCCCTCGTCTTACCAGATTGAATACTACCAAGCATCATAATAGGATGATAGTCATCCTGATTAAGGTTATTCAAACACAAAGAACCTAATTCCTCAATTCTCTCTTTCAGCTCATCTGTATACTTATCAGGTTTAGATACAACTATTGTTTTATAAATTCTGCCATCTGTGTTCATAAACATTCTCCTTGTATTTACGATGAATTATCTTTGCTTATTTTGCCAAGTATTTTGCAATAAATATTTCTATAGCAAATTACCATATACATTTATTTTATAACTTTACTTACTAAAAATCAACCTTGTCATAAATAAGCGTTCTATGACCAGCATACTACAATTTTACCTGAAAATAAAAAATTGTAATCTGTTCATTTAACTACTAACTGCATAAAAAATACGCAACAGACCTTAGCATCTGTTGCGTATAAAAATTTTATTTTTTATTTCTTAAATTTTACAGCTTCTGTCATGCCTTCTACCCTACATTACAGCTGCAGGATGAAGAATTCATCTTTAATATTTTTTCTGTCATTGCTGAGGGCAACCAGAACTCTGTTATCAGGCATATTTGCCAGGTTTACACATGCACCGATGCTGGTTTCCTTATTATCGGTCAAATCCTTATAACTTACGGTACCAACCAGAGTGCCGGTGTTCTTTCTGTAAATCTGCAGCTGCTGCTTGTCTACAGAGGAATCGCTGACTACCAGATATTCATCAGTCAAAGCTATATCGGTTAAGGAATTGATGGCCTTGCTATCTTCACGTTTTTCCTTGCCGATGACGCGTTTTTGCTTGCCATTGAAGTCATAAACGCTTACCAGGCCTACATCCTGAGTGCCGATACGCGCATTGCCGCCAACATAGAAATCACCGTTTCTGTCTGCAACAACGCTTTGCGGAATATTGATTTTATCCTTGTCGTCAGCATTACGGCTTCTGGATTCCTTACGTACTTCGCCCAAATCCTTGCCTACTCTGTAGCCGTTGCGAAGATCCACCTTTCTCATTTCGCCCTGGTTCATCCAAATCAAAGCCTTGTCCGCATTGCCCTTAGGAATTACAACAAGGTTATTGAAGCGTCCTTGTGCCTCTTCAATACGTTTGGTTTCGCTATCGAAATAGTTGAGTCTCATTCTCTTATTGGTATAGAAAATGCCTCTGGTGCCATCGGAAGAAATCTTAGCATTACCGGACATAGAATCAACATTATTGTCCACCATACGCAGACCGTCTTTATCCCACTGCATCTGAACTAGTCTGTCCTTAACGTTGGCATAAATCATATCTCTGCCGATAACAGCCACCCTCATACCCTTGCTATAAGTATTTTGCAAATGCAGATTAGGATTATTTTTCAGAGTAAAGAGCTTAAATGTATTAATGCCGACCTTAACATCCTTGTTCGGCAAATCCTTCAAATCGGCAGCAATCGGTTTCGGTTTAGGGGGCTCGCTGGTGCCTTTGTCGCTCCCGCCGCAGCCGGCAATAAAGCTGCAGGCCAGAAGTCCGGCTAAAATTCCCATCGCAATACGTTTCTTCAACATAACAATCATCTCCTTGTTTTATATATAACGCTCTTTATTTGATAACGATACGGCCATCGCCGTAAGGCTGAGCATATTGCTCGCCAACCTTGCCATTCAGATGATTCTGCAGATATTCCATAATCGTATCTGCGTCACTCATCATTTCGTCCTGCACCAGACGCGCTCCCTTGAACATCGTCATGCCGTCACCACCGAATTTGAGCATGTAGGAGGTTCCGCCCACGGTATATTTTTTCTTAACGTCTAACGGTTTGCCGTCAATTTTAACATCGCTTACGCGACGGGCACCGGCAACGCGCACGAAGTTGCCCTTGGCATCAAGCTCAACGCTGGAAGCAACGGAGCTGTCGAGCGTGTAGCTCAGGCCCGATACCTGCATAAAGCCGCCGCTTTCTTCAGGATAGCTGATAGCGCCCATCTCCAGAGCATCCAGAATCTGTTGGCCGTTTACCTCTAAAACTACGCACATGTTACCGAAGGGGAAGGCCTCCAGCAAATCGTTGTAGCTGATTACGCCGGTTTTGATTTCGTTGCGGATGCTGCCGCCGTTCGCCAGCACTACATCGCAATCAAGCACTGCTCGATAAGCATCGGCAACAAAGTCGCCCAAGCTGCATTCACGGTTGCGCACGATGCGCTCACCGGTTGCAGGATCATTGCTGCGCAGCTGTACCAAGGCTTCGCCCACAGGCTGCTTCAGCAAAGGCTCATAGGTCTTTATTTCCTGGGCAATAACTCTTGCGATATTGGCATCCTTGCCGTTGGATTCGGTAATCAGCCGACTCTTCAGCTTGCCGTCGGGACTAATTACCAGCTCGCCGACAGTTTTCAGCTTAGTGCCAGTCTGCGCCAGCAGCACATCCTTGCCGACTTTATTTTTAACCATACGGGTAAAACGCTCGTGAGAGTGTCCGTCGATAACAGCGTCTACGCCCTGAGTATTTTGCGCAACGCTTTCGCTGCTCCACTGCGGGGTGGTGCCGTCCATACCCAAATGACCTACTATAAATACATAATCTGCGCCGTCCTTGCGTGCCTTGTCGACATTCTTCTGCAGCTGTTTGTACAGCTTGCTGCCGCTCTTATCCTCGCAGAAGCTGTAAATATACTGTCCCTTCTCATTTTGGAAGAAGGTAGGCGTAGAGGTTGTCAGGCTTTCCGGTGTGCTCGCACCCACAAAAGCTACCTTGGTATCCTCATACTGCATAATTTTGTAGCCCGGCAAAACCTGCTTGTTGTTGCCTGCATAAACAAAATTTGCACAGTAATAGCCTGCACGCTGCAGCGGTACCAGCTCCATGAAGCGGTCCATGCCGTAGTCAAATTCATGGTTACCGGGAATGCAGAAGTCATAGCCCAGATAATTCATAATGTTGACAACTGCCAGACCACGGGAAAGCTTGCCGATAGGTGCGCCCTGAATAGCATCGCCTGCATCCACCAGCGCCACATTCGGCGTTCTTGCCAGGGCATCCTTTTTAATCTGCGCCAGACCGGCAAAGCCGATATTATCATTAATACCGCAATGGATATCATTAGTATGCAGAACAACAATGTCATGCTCCAGTGCCCACGCCATCAGCGGAGCGGAAACAGTCATCGCTGCAGTCACCAAAAACAGCGATGTTCTTTTCAGGAATTTTTTCATATACACCACTTCCTTCCATCTTTGTACCTTCATTATACGCTCAAAAAAGCAAAAGCACCCTACCCGAAAGGCTGATTTCGGGTAGGGTGAGGCAAAAAATATGCTTTTTCAGTGTATTTTTTATCTATTTCGGCTTAGTAAAAAACGCAGCCTACCGGAAGCACCGGAAGGCTGCTTGTTTTATAATGCTATTATTTTTTAAGCTGAATTATTCTCAGGCCCACGGATCATCTGCTGCCGGAGTCTGGATGCCGCTCAGCAGTCCCTTATAATCCCACAGGAACCATTCGCCGGTAGAAGCCTTTTGGCGCACGGTCATCGGACGCGGGCTATCGGCCCCGCCGCAGCTAATCATAAAGCGTGCATAGCCTTCCTCCTGATAAGTATAGGCATTGGTTTTAATCTCTACGGTATATGGCATATCCGGCTGATAGTTATTCGCCGGAGTTGCGCCCATAAAGTAGGAGCGCATCAGATACTGTCTGCCGCGGAAACGGTCTGCGAGGAACTGTTCATCTCTTTTAGGTACCGGTCTTGGTCCTAGCAGCTTGTTGAGCATAGCAATAGCCTCTGTCGGATTGGTTTCGTAGCGAGCCAGTGCTGCCACGGTATAAGCCGCTACTTGCTGAGCATCGGTTTCCGGTCCGATTTCAGCTGCCGATTGCGGCAGATTCTGGAAAATGACACGTCTGGTTTTTTCTTGCTTCTCCACTTTATTCACCGCCCTGTTAATAGTATTATCAATGGTTCTGTCAATCATTCTGTCTACGCCAATTCTTCTGTTCCAGTCAAGAGCTTCTGCAGATTGCAATTGTCCCGCCAAAAGCATTGCGCAGCAAGCTAATACAATACCTTTCTTCATTTGTTGCACCTCCTCAGAATTATCCTGCGCTGTTAGATACGCAGGCATGTTTCCTTACAAGCTCATTGTACAACGAAATTTGCTAAAGCACCCCACCCAAACTGCCGATTTCGGGTAGGATGAGTAAAATTTTTCTGTTTTTCAAGGAAATTTCTGCCCAAAGCAATAGTCCCAGCATTGTCATACACAGCAATCTCAGTAACCGCATCAGCGCCACCCCCATTGCCAAAATCGTGCGCCAGCATCTGGCCTACTCTTCAGCCAAATCGTAAATTTTCCTTACCACGCCATCATCGGTAATATTATAAATAAGCCTGCCGCTCTTCTCTACCAGATAGCGCGCATCCTTAAACTTCACCGGATTAGGAGAATCGGGATCTCCCGCCTTAGTCATAGTATGATAGCTGTAACGCTTATCAACATCAGGATACAAAGCCTTTTCTCGTTCCCACTTATAATCCCAGAAGCTAAAGCTGAAGGCATTTTTGTCCAGCAGATTAACATTCGGCTCCAGCACCAGCTGTAAAAACATCGCAGCTACAGCCCAAGGCATTTCCGTTTCACCCTGCACAAAGCGTGTACCTCTTTTGTTGCTTCTTTCATAAGTACCTGCCAAGGAAGGCTGCACCCGATTATTACCCTCAGGCTCACCCAAAATCCACTCACCGTAAAGCTTGGCTTGCGCCTGATATCCCTGCGGATTACTCAAAGCATATTTCTCATACAACGGCATACTATATCTGTACATAGAAGGATAACCCATACCATTTTCATAGCTTGCAAGACTCGGCACCTGCAGATAACCGATAAAACGCTCACCGTCATGCGCAAAGCGCACCACGCCGCTCGCCTCGGTCTCGGCACGGTAATGATCTTCCTGCCATTCACCGCTGTGCACCTTTAAGCTCATCAGGGTACCGCGCGTAGTCTCGTACACAAACGCACCGCCCTCAACATGTGTAGCAGGATTATACATCTCATAATAGTCCGCCCGCGCAACCGACATCCCGCCACACAACAGCAGCGCACCGCACGCCAAAGCACTCAATAGCTTCTTCATAAGCTCACCTCCAGAAATACAACCCCCTTCCGCCTCACTACGTTCGGCACCTTCCCCGAGGGGGCAGGCAAGAAGGTTAGCAGAACACCAGCACGAGCAATTAACATATCGTGTAAGGAATAGCAATTTTAGCAAATGAGTGCTTGGAACCATAGAAGCAAGGATATGTAACATTCTTTTACCGTCTGACAAATTGTACCGATGCTTCGTCCTGGTTCCGCACGAAATTTGCGTTATGCCCTAAGGCATAGGAAAATTGCTACTGACTGAAACGATATTTAATTGCGACGCACAACCCCATTCCGCCTCGCTACGCTCGGCACCTTCCCCAATGGGCAGGCAAGAAAGGTAGCAGAACACCAGCACGAGCAATTAACATATCGTGTAAGGAATAGCAATTTTAGCAAATGAGTGCTTGGAACCATAGAAGCAAGGGTACGTAACATTCTTTTACCGTCTGACAAATTGTACCGATGCTTCGTCCTGGTTCCGCACGAAATTTGCGTTATGCCCTAAGGCATAGGAAAATTGCTACTGACTGAAACGATATTTAATTGCGACGCACAAGCAACCCCTTTTTCAACATCAAAAAGGCCCCTGCTCCGCAATATTAACTTACGTCGCAAGGGCCACAAACTCAACTCACTGCCTCAACCCACAGCATCATTGCTGCACAACATCTTAACCTCACCATCAACTGTCACACGATACGCATCCCACAAATTCGGATGCACATAATAAGTCATAACCAGCTCATCGTTCTTATTATACACATAAATCCCAAAATAATCGCCGTACTCCTGCGGCAGATACGAATTAAAAACGCTGTTCGGATCCTCGGCAAAACGACTGCCATAGCCAAACCAATAATCCTTACTGCTCAAATCCAAACCGGTATTCTTCACATTCAGCTTACGCAGGAAATACAGCGCCATAGTATAATCCTCTTCCGCCTGCATTCCCTCAAGCCTATAAGTACCGCCGATATCAGGCTCACTCACCTTAGTAATCCCCATCTCGCGCGCATCAACCGTCGGCAGCAGCACAACCTGCTTACCCTCTTGCACTCTAGCCTCGCAAACAAGCGGCTGAGAGCCATAACCAAAATAACGTGTATCCTCACCATGACGACCCACATCAAAAGAATAATCCTCCAACACCAGCGAACCGTTCTCCAGCATACCCACGCCCTTAAACATCGGCGCATTACCGTCCTGCAAATCATAAGTAACAACAGAAGCAAAAACGCCAGACTGCGTATAAATCAGATGCAAAGAAGCATTATCCCTGCCATTAGCACCATAACGCATATACGGATATGCACCATAAGACGCTGCCATCGCTGTTGTGCTGACAAGCAGCAGCAGGCTGAACATCAGCAAGCTAAATAATTTCTTCATCGCCCGCACCTCTATCTCTCAACCTCACTCAGCAGCAGGCTGCCGTCCTCACCGCTGATAGCAATACCGAAAACACGCTCCCTGCCCAAGGAATCGCGCACTGCAATACCATTGCGCGGGAAGGACTCAGAATCACGCATCACAATAATAATCGGCTCCGTTGCACGCAGGAAATCCTTATAATAAATAGACTGCACGTTAAACACAGGATAGCCCTCAGCACTCACTTCACGCAAATCCAGCGCTACAACCTGAAAATCAGGGAAATCAACCGAGCTAGTCACCACAGCCTTCGCCGGCTCAAAAGCGTCCGGCATCCGCACAACCTCGCAGGCCGCAGGATTAACATGAGCATCCTTCAGCCAGCACACATGCAGCATGCTTTGCGTAGGCTCCGCCACACTGTTCGCCTGAGCACTGCCCCAACCGCCAAACAAACCAATACCAAGCGCCAATAACATTGCACCTAAAAATCTTTTACGCATAAAAAACACCTCCAAAGTTTTTTACATCTTCTCTTAAATTAAGCCCTCTTCAGGCGTTACACCTTACTCAATCTCCTGCAGATAAATACTGCCGTCCTTACCGCTTTGCAGAATCGCAAACCTGCGCTCTCTGCCTGCATCATCCTTAAAGCTGATACCGTTCTTGGGAATAGTTTCCAGGCTCTCCAGATGCAGCACCAGCTTTTCATCAGCCATCAGCAAATCCTTGCTGTAAACGCTCTTGCCGGAAGCAAGCTCCAGCAGGCGGAACTCTTCCAGATTTTTCGTACTGCGGAAAATCACGTCCGCACCCTTAAAAGGATTAGGCACAGAAACCTGCTCGTACTTGGAAAGGTCAACCTTCGCATCCTGCAGCTCATGTACTCCCATGCATTCCAGATACTGCATCGCCAGTCCCTTAAAGCCTCGTTGCTTATATTCCTTCAACGGCAGCAGCTCAAGCTTCACGCTGTCACCGGCCATCTCTGCGCCCATATCAAAAAAATCATCCGCAGTCATATTAGTCTTTTGCGAAACAGCAACATCAGCTCTGCCCACATCGTTGCGGTAAACATCAAGACCTGGTTCATTATTGCTCTTCGAACGGGTAAAGTACATATCAACGCATCTTTTATTACCATTCGGCAGCAAATCCTCCAGCGCCAGCACATATTCCGCATTACTGCAGTTGCCGCGCGTCAGCAGCATATTGTTCGCCAACAGCTGCAGATTGCTGCGTGCCCAGCCCTCATCAACAAATTTGATTTTGCCGTCCACAAAAGTATAAATAGCATAGATATCCTTGCCATAATAACCCTTGCCCTGCTTTTCATTATCCAAGATAGCAAAAATCAGCTCCGGCACCTTGTCATTATTGATATCCTGCAGCGTATAACCAAGCATGTTCAACGCATCAGCGTAACCCATACGGTCACGCAGCTCATAAATTCCGGTCATGCCCTGCTGCGGCACCTTATCCATATTGCCGTCATTCACAAAATTATAGATACCCTCCACCAGCTTGCCGTATTCACGCTCATAGGCAGGCACCTTCGCCACAGTCGCTGCAGCTTCCTCCACCTTCGTGGTCTTAGGCTGCGTTGCAGCAGCCTGCTTATCCGAACCGCAGCCATTCAGCAGCATGGTCAAGGCAGTCAGCAGCATGGCTCCCACTAAGACATTTTTCCAGCTTTTCTTCAGCATCTCCATCCCTCCGCTTCCCGCTGCCTGCTTTGCAGCTAATCTTTTATACCTATATTTTACCCTAAAAAAAACTAAAGCGCCCTACCCGAAACAGCAAATTCGGGTAGGGCGCAAGCTTAAACTCACAAAATTATTGCTTACAGCTTGTTAAATACATCCTCAACCATCTTCCAAACCTTAGCGCGGTCTACAGCGTAAACAATCTTCGCATTCTGAGCACCCTCAGGAGCAGCGCCGCGGAAGCCCATAGTCTGACCGTAACCGTAGCCGTATTGGTCATCAACATCAACCGGCAGAGTTTCGGATTCCAGAATTACGGACGGATCAATTGCTACTGCTGCTGCCAGAACGTCCCAAATGTAGTTCTTGAAGGACGGATCCTTGCGGAACATCGGGGTAGCATAGTGGCTTTCCCACATAGCCTTGAAGCGGTCGCTCTTAATGCGGCTTTCCAGATCCTTAAAATCATTGTGGCTCATCAGTTCCTTGCTGCAAACATCCAGCGGCAGGAAGATTTGCTCCTTCCAAGGAGCGCGGTAAGCCTTTTTAGCGGTTTCCGGATCAATCCAAACGTTGAACTCGGAGGTCGGCATTACGTTGCCTTCGCAGAAGAAAGCGCCTGCCATATAAACAACGCGTTTAGCCAGCGGAGCAATTTCCGGAGCCTTGTCCAAAGCAGCTGCCAGGTTAGCACCGCTGCCGATAGCAACGATGGTTACTTCGCCCGGATGCTTTTTGATAGTATCAATGATGAAATCAGCAGCATGTTCCTTTTGCGGGTTCATAACAGGCTCATCATTATAATTTTTGCGGTATTCAGCCTGCCAGGATGCCGGCTGAGGATAGCCTGCAGCGCCCAGATGGGAGTCATGGCCACGGCCGTAAATGCGTTTTTCTTCCTTCATGTTAGCGAAACGGTCCTTGCGGACGGTTTCATTAACGCCCATATATACAGGGATATCGGTGCGGCCGATGCCCTCCAACTGACGGATAGCAGAAGCGGTACCGGTTTCAACCCAAGTATTGCCTATAACGATGGTAACACCCTTCAAATCCATTTTGGGAGATTCGGCAAGCATCATCATAGCGATGCCGTCATCAAACAAATCCACCATATCTGCGTCCAGAATAACCTTTTCACGTGCTGCAGCCTCAACAGACAACGGAGCAGTCATAGCACCAACGCCCATGCACATGGAAAGCAACAGGCAACCACATAAGCTGGTTAATTTTTTCATTTTCATCTTTATTACCTCCTTAATTTCCCAACCTTATTTTATAAATTTCCGCACAAAATGCAGATTTTACCTTAATCAATCTCCTCCAGATAAACACTGCCGTCCATAACCTTCGCCCGAATCGCAACCTTGCGCAGGCTGCCGGTGTCGTCCCTGAAGCAGATACCGTTCTTAATAACAGTTTCATAGTCAAACTCAGGATCAGTTTCAAAGCTTTCCAGATGCAGTACCAGCTTTTCTTCCGGGTTCAGCAGTCCTTTGCTGTAGATAACTCTGCTACTATCCCCCTGCAAATCCAGCACTTCAAAGCTCGCCAGAGAAGTATTGCTGCTAAACAATACTTCTGCTCCCTGAGAGGGATTATCCACATAAACATGCTCATATGCGGAAAGATCTACCCTATTATCCTGCAGCTCATGCAAGCCCATACAGTTAAGATGCTGCATTACCAGTCCCTTAAAGCCACGGCTGCTGTATTCCGCAAGCGGTAAAAGCTCGAGCTTTTGGGCACCAAGGTCAATATTCATCATATCGTCAAAGTGCATGGAGGTTTTTTGGGTAACAAAGGTATCATTTACATCTAAATATTTTCGGTAAACATTACATCTGCCATCCTCAACCTTTGTATAGAAGGTTTCTCCCTGACGCAAACTGCCGTCCCGCAGCAAATCCTTCATTTCCAGCATCCATTCCATATCGTTATCGTCGATACAGGTGCGCTTGCTCAGCATATCTTGAGGAAGCAGACGCAACCGGCTGCGCGACCATCCCTCTTCAACAAATTTTATCTTATCGTCTACAAAGGTATAGACAGCATATATATCCCGGCCATAATATCCCTTGCCCTCAGGATAATCAATCTGGCCAAAAATCAGTTCCGGCATCTTATCATTATTGATATCCTGCAACGTATAGCCGACACTGCTTACGCCCTGACCGGGATCATTATGGCCCTCCAGCTCCTCAAAGCCTGTCAGCCCCTGCGCCGGCAGTCCGGCAGTATTACCCGTGGTCAAATAATCGCAGACACCCGCCACAATTTTTCTATATTCCTGCTCGTAGGCAGGCATAGCGGTGGCTTCTGCCTTAGGCATAGCTAGCAGCGATACTGCTTTTTTGTCGGAGCTGTCACTGCCTAGGAGCATTGTCAATCCGGTAAGCAGTAATGCTCCCAGCAAAATGTTTTTCCAGCTTTCTTTCAGCATATCAATCCCTCCGCTTCCTGCTGCCTGCTTTACAGCTGATTGTTTACAACTATAGTGTAGCCTAAAAAGAGTAAAAGCGCCCCACCCGAAAGGGTGATTTCGGGTAGGAAGAAGGGGGATTTTAGGGATATTTTTGAGATTTTGGAAGGTTGAGATGAAGTGGTAAACTTATTTTAGACACAGAGGGGGTATTTT
>ULZG01037864.1_pt1 | contig 14084 bp, 10 predicted proteins | sample 1962881 | NCBI WGS metagenome assembly ULZG01 (sample SAMEA4835883, study PRJEB28245) | human gut metagenome | biome: gut microbiome; material: fecal sample | place: Denmark | collected 2008 | reverse complement strand
ACGGCCTGGTTATACTTCACGGCCGAGGGGAATACAAGATGAAGTGAAGAAGTCTTTTCATCACTTTGTCCGCCCTATGTGACACTCTCGCTTTCGAGTACTGGGAACTTCCGGAAGAATAAGAGAATGGAGCTACCCCGGCATAACAGTTGAATTTCCTCGGATCATCAAAACGGGTAAAGGCCTCTGTAGTGATTATCATGTTTGTTGCCACCACGCGCCCCACACCGTCTATGGATATCAACAGTTTCCTCTGCCTGGACAATACAGGACAGGAGGCTATCACTTCATCCATTTCGTCTGTAATAGCTTGTATGGCTTCCTCCAAGTCATCCATCAACGCCTGCAAACGCTTCATTTTGCGTTCATACAGTTTTCTCGGCATATAGTCCTTCTGGTCTCTCATCTGTCCTTTATATTTGGCCAAATCCGTCACATACAATGTACGTTCAGATTCAAGCTGCTTCAATCTTTCAATGTCTTCCGTAGGACGTTCATAATACTGTACCCTGTCCTGAAAGCGTTTGGCATAGATGGCAATACGTTTGGCATCTACCTTGTCATTCTTTCCTCTCTGAACACCTGATGAGTATTTGATTTCAGCAGGGTTCTCAAGCCAAAGTTTGCATTTTACGGCTTTGCAGGCACATGCCAATGGGAAGGTGTACTGTCCGGTATGTTCCGCACAAACAAGCATTTGACAACCTGCTATGCCATAATCTTCTTCCAATTGATGAAGCAATGATATGATTGCACCTTGATGGTTGACCGTTTCCTCTTCATGTACAACCTTTCCTTCAAACATCACACAGAAGTCCAGCTTCTTTTTCGATACGTCCACACCGATAAAATAAAAATTTTCCATACTTTTGTCTTTTAATGATTTAAGCAAGAAAGGGCTTGAACTTAACCTAACTACCTTAACAATGGATGTTAACCTACTATCTGGGTCTGGGTTCAAACAAGCAGGAAGTCCGTTTATGGCAATGGAGCTTATATCTCCCGGTTATTCTTAGGTTCACTTCCTGCCCTCTTTCTTTGCTTTACTAATTTATTCTTTCTATTTTATCTGTAATCCTTGGATGCAAATCTAAGGTCAGTTATTCTATATTTGCGGAAACCATTGACTTGTTTTTGATTCAACTATAAAAAACGTTTCTCCGTTTTCTTCTTCCCGCAAAAATTATCATTCATGAATTTTCACTCCCTTATAAAGCTTGTCATCATTGTTATCAGACCACTAGGCTATCAGGGGCTTATTGCTTAATAACTTAATGACATTGAGCATTAGCTTGGGAGAGTATATTATTTGAAGTGATTATGATTTTCTGTTTTTGCTAGGCATAATGAGCGATGATAATGAAAAATCAACTATTTTTGCATCAATTGTTTAAATAGTTAATTTTTTATAACAATTCTGTATGTCGAAGGTAGCAGAGAGTATTTATATTCGAAATCTAAAAGTTGGTTCGTATCAGGCCTTCAATGCCATATATGGCATATACAGTAACCATTTGTACGGTTACTGTTATCGTTATACAAAATCGCATGAGGATGCACAAGATATCGTGCAGGAAGTTTTTACCTCTCTTTGGATAAATCGTAGCATGATCCGTGATGAGAATACAGTAGCTCATTTCCTGTTTCAAATTGCAAAGAACCGACTTATAAATAAACTTTATATATTTGCCAAGTATACTACCATATGTAGTATGGTTAACAAATTATAAAATGCCTGGGTAGTGATTATTCGGGCATTTTTTCGGCCTTGTTTTTACTATGTTTTGCCACATTATGTATGTTTCTGAATATCAACTATAAATTTCAGCGGCGCAGGCTGACTTTTTCGATTATCTTTTTGGCATTCTTGATTCCGTTCTGTCTGGCAAATTGCAGTAGGTCATCTTCCGTGATGTCGCTATTTTTCCCTGCAATGCTCATAGAGTGTACGTTTTCGTATGCCGCACCGTCTAAATTGGTGGTGAACATCATGTCGTATGCTGGGGTGATGTGCCATGTGCCGTTTCTTTCCATCAGGAAAGAGAAATTCTTGATGTGGTCATCCACGTTGCCGCCCATGACATTGAATACCATCCGGCGGTACAGTTCGGACTGTTCGCTGGCCGGGATGCTCAGCTTTCGGCAGACTTCAAACAACTCCTCATAGCTTGTTGCGTCCGGATTCATGGCAGCAAGGGTCTGTGTATGTATCTTTTCTCCGTTTATCCTGTCGTAACGTTCCGTTAGGAAGTGATGTTTTCCCTCAATTAGAATGAGTCGGGAAGGCATCATCGTAATCCCGGCTTCTTTTGCAATCTCATAATATGCCATTTCCGTTTGCGTGAACGGGAAGTCATCACCCTCTGCAAACTTCAATATGTAGTAGGTATATCCCTCTGGCAAAGGAACTTGTCCGGAACGTATATCATGTGTCGTTTTATTGATGGCGATGATCGCTTTCGGGTGCTGTCCTCCGGCTGATGTTCCTACTTCATAGATACTTTGCAGTTGCAGAGCTTCATCATCTTGTACGGAAATTTCTTCCCGTTCTTCAAAAATACGGCGTGCCAGTTGGTATAAACTCTCTATCTGGAGGGTAGAAGAGGATTCCAATCCCGGAGTGGCCGGAATGAACTCAAAGGCTCCCATTCCCCGTTTCCCGATGAAAGACAGTTTATCTACTGGCGTGAGTTTACGCTTGGGGATATGGTTTTGTGACACCCATTGGTCGAATACCATGTTACCCCATCGGTCAGGCAATGAATCTGCCAAAAACGGTGGGAGACCTTGATAAATCTTTTCTTTGTTTCCGAGTATGGGCATACCCTTTGCTGCCGATCCTTTGACAGAAGCGGTTAGTGGGGCGATTTCCAGCCCTTTCTTGATGAAGTCCGGATGATAGTTGAAGACGGCTCTTTGACTCCTTTCGTCCCAATAGAGCTTTCCGACTTCTTCCCCCCCCATAACATCACACTCACAATATTATTTTCCATGTCTTATCCTTTTCGGCTTTTTATTCATGATTTTTTCCATTGTATAGGCTGAAACAGGTATTTGCGGCAGCAGGTCGTCCATCTGTTCCAGACAGTCCACTACTCGCAGCAGGGCAAGAAAGTTGCCCATATTGATGTTGTAGGCCTTTCCGTTCTCAAACTGGCGCAAGGTGACAAGGCAGACACCGGCTTTCTCGGCAACTTCTTTCTGGGTGAGCCTATAGGTTAGCCTGTATTCCTTAAATCGTCTGCCTAATTCCGCTATGATTTCCGGATTGGCCATGGTTTGGGTGATATGGTCCGTTGTCATATTACAAAGGTAAATATATTAACTGTTATATCAAAATAATATGGATAACAATTAATATATTTACTATTATATTGGATTGTGTGAGTGTCGTTTGTGTGCTAATTTCTCAATTCCATGCTCCGCGTATTCTCTTCTATGAAAGAAGAATCATAAACCGATCCTGTTTTTAGCCCAAACGCGCCTCCCGCTGTCTTTATTTGCTTGAAAAGAAAGGAATTGACTGACGGCGGATTTTTGTGAAAAGGGGAAACTAGAGAGAAAAGAGGATCAAAGAATTAGTAATAGCTTGTATAGTAATATATTATGGAAAAATATTTTTCGAATTTGGAAGCTGGCTGTACTTTGCCCCGAAATAATCGATTTTCCGATGGTTGAGATGTCAAAGTGTTAGAATGACAATTCGTTAAAAGGGGGAGGGAGAGCATGTATTTCCACACGTAAGCCTTTTTGTTATTTCTTGTTTTCTTGTTTCTTGTTTTTTCTGCTATATTTCCTCTATAAATAAACAAACGTGAGTCTATTTTTATTAGACGCGTTTATAAAATCCCAATATTTCAGTAAGTTTGCGGGATAGAATAAAAAAACGAATATGACGAGTAACCCCTTACATTATCTCATAATGCGCTCTTTTGGGGCGAAGGCGAGCAAACCCGGCGAAAAGTTTGTTAAATTGCGTATTCCGTTTATTCGTATAAATACAGAATTCTTTCATAATCTAATCCTTTTTAGGAACGGATTGGGGCGATGTACTGGAACATCATACCTCTGCAGGGGTACTATGCCTTGCCGTTTCATGAGTGTTACCTTTTAAATTATTAATAATAAAAACAAACAGACAAATGAAAAACAAATCGAAAGAAAATCCGACCTGTACAGGTCGTAGCGTCAAGCAGACGCTACGGTTTCTCTTATGTATAGCCCTCTTGCTGGCCGTGCCGAAGGCCGGGGCGCAAGATGTATGGGATGGCAAGCCGGATAAGTCGTGGTATACGGATGATTCTCAGGAAGATGATGGAGTCTACCATATCAAGACTGCCGCCGAATTGGCGGGGATGGCAGAGCTGGTGAATGGAGGGTATGACTTCTGCGATAAGACCGTGATGCTGGATGCGGATATTGTCTTGAATGAGACGGATGGCTGGGAGAACTGGGGATATAAAGCACCGGATGGTTTGAAAGAGTGGACGCCGATAGGTACTTATGACTCTCCTTTTTCCGGCATTTTCGATGGCCAGGGGCATACGGTGAAAGGGGTTTATATTATGAGAAAGAACTATGCTGGCCTATTCGGTTATCTTGATGGAGGAACGATCCAGAACGTCGGTGTTGTGGAGAGCAATATTAGCGGGTCTCGCATTGGCGGTATCGTAGGCCATAATAGGGGTGATATCAATTCTTGTTATTACACAGGAGAAGTTGTGGGGCCTATTAGTGGCGGTATCATAGGTATGAGAGAAGAAGGTGATATCTCGAATTGTTACTATTCAGATAATATCGGCCAAGGGGTTGTAGTGAATCTGATGGTAATCCCCTGAGAGTAGCGAAAAAGGAAAAATCCGCATTCCACAACGGTGAGGTAGCTGCCTTGCTAAATGAATATGATGGAATAGATCCTCCTGTTTGGGGTCAAGACCTCAGCGGCATGAATGGCGCTACCTATCCCACGATAGGTGGGCCGGAGGTAATAGAGGTAGTTTCGGGTATCTACTCGAATGAGTGGAAGCCTAATGACGAAGGTATCTATGAAATCTACACGGTCGGACATCTGTATCAGTTCGCTAAGAAGGTGAATGATGATGGCATGAGCTTTCAGAACATGGAGGTACGACTAAAGAACAATATCGGGCTGAATAATACGGAAAATTGGGAGAGCTGGAATATGAATAATGCGCCCAAGAATAAGTGGACACCGATAGGTAATCCTAGCTCTCCTTTTAAAGGTACTTTCGATGGCCAGGGGCATATCGTGAAAGGGGTTAAGGTTGATAGCGAGGACTATGCTGGCCTTTTCGGTATACTTTATGATGCTGGCACGATCCGGAACGTCGGTGTTGTGGAGAGCGATATCAGCGGGGCGAATGCTGGCGGTATCGTAGGTGGGAGTTCTGGTACGATCCAATCCTGTTATTACACGGGAACGGTTGAGAGAAGTTTGGTTGCTGGTGGTATTGTGGGCAATTATAAAAACGGCACAGTCACTAACTGTTACTATTTGGATGGTTGCGTAAAAGGGAATGAAAATAAAGTCCTCGGAACGACACCTAAGCCCGCCGCTGCCTTCCACAACGGCGAGGTAGCTTACTTGCTGAATGCGTGGCAAGGGCAAGATAGGATGGATTGGGGGCAAAAACTCAGCGACACGGATGCCTACCCCACGAAACAGGACGGCAATAATGCGGTATATGGCATCACTTTTAACTATACGAACAAGGATGGTGATGAGACAGAAACGCTTATCTGCGGTAACGCAGGGCAGCTGATACAGGAACCTGATGATATACCAATGAATGATAACTTCGTTTGGGTTCCGAAACTGCCCGATAATTTCCCGAACAAGAATATGGAGACATATGGTTATATATTACCTGATGAAACGGATATAGACTGGTATAATCCAGATGCCAATCCGAAAGAATTCACTATTACCACCGCCGCCCAGTTGCGTGGGGTATCTTGGTTGACTAACAACGTGAGTAATCTTGATTTCAAAGACTGGACATTGAGGTTGGGGGCAAATATCGAGCTGAATAACACGGAGAAATGGCAGCAGTGGAACGAGACTACAGAAGGACTGAATATGTGGGAGCCGATAGGGAGTTACCCGAATCGTTTTAATGGTACATTCGATGGTAAGGGATATACTGTGGGAGGTATTTATGTGAGGGATGGTAATGGCGCTGTCGGCCTTTTCGGTTATCTTGGTTCTGATGGCACGATCTGGAACGTCGGTGTTGTAAAGAGTTATATTCACGGGGATGAAGAAGCCCATAATGGTGGTATTGCAGGGAGCAATGACGGCAAAATTTACTCTTGTTATAATACAGGAGATGTTATGGATAGAGGGAATACCACTATTGGCGGTATCGTAGGCGAGTTATTCGAGGAAGGTTCGAACACGAACTGTTTCTATTTGAAGAAGGACGATCTCAAAGGAGTAGGTGCCGGTCTTTCTGATGGAACGACCGACAAAACCGAAGCCCAGTTCCACAGCGGCGAGGTAGCGTGGGAACTCAAGCAGAAGCCTGCGCCGGAGGGGGCTTTTCCTTGGGGACAGAAGTTGGGTGCTGATGGTAACTTGTTCCCCGTGTTGGGTGGCGAGGCAGTGTACAAAGTCACCTTCGAGTACCCCTCTGCCGCAAATCAACCCGCAACCAAGTCCATCTTTAAATATGGGAATACCAATCAACTGGTGAACTTGACCGAGAGTGAGTTGAACCAGATTCAGATTCCTGGTTATCAGTTGGTGTGGAGTGAGGAATTACCATATAACGTCAAAATTAGCGACGTGACCATCACAGCCGATTACAAACAGCTGTATACCATTACGATACCAACTATGACGGGCGGGTCAGTAACGGCAAATATGGACAAAGCCCCCGCTGGCGAAGAGATCACCCTAACGATCTTCCCTGCTGAAGGTTACGAGTATGTGGAAGGGACATTGACCGTAACCAACGCCACTCCGACTGAGGTAACGGACAACCAATACACCTTCAAGATGCCCGCTGAGGACGTAACGGTAACGGCCACCTTTAAACAGATCGAATATGTTATCACGATCCCAACTATGCCGGGCGGTTCAGTAACGGCAAACATGGACAAGGCCCCCGCTGGCGAAGAGATCACCCTAACGATCTTCCCAGCTGAGGGCTACGAGTATGTGGAAGGAACATTGACTGTAACCAACGCTACTCCGACAGAGGTAGTGAACAACGGATGCACCTTCGTAATGCCTGCCTCAGACGTAACGGTAACGGCCACCTTCCAGCAGAAGGAAACCCCGAATCCTGATCCTGAGCCCGAACCGGAGCCTTCCTACGTCACCCTTCACTTCGAGCCGAACGACAGCGTCTGCCTCGAGGCCGAGAGCGACTACATCGAGGCGGGCGGCACTTTCGTCTTCACCGCCACCGTAGCCGAGGGCTACGACCCCGCCACGCTACTGGTAGAGTACCGCAAGAGCCCTTACTTATCCTGGAGCCCGCTCAAACCCGCTGCCGACGGCAGCTATCGTCTATCCTGGGTCTATAGCGATGCTTACGTCCGTGCCTCAGTCCGTCCGATGGCCCCAACCGGCATCGACGTGATCACCGGTACGCAAGTCTATACCGAATCCGGCACGGTGGTTGTCCGCACCGCTGCCCGGGCACGAGTGACGATCGTCAGTCTCTTCGGCACGACGCTCTACACCCGCGAGCAAGAGGGCACGGAGCGCTACACCGATCTGACGAGCGGCGTCTACATCGTTCGTGTTGGTGACCATACATATAAGGTGAGGGTGCGCTAGTCGCGAGATATACCATCGCTTTTGTTCTTGCCGATACTGCCGTGTCCTCACGATGGTATCGGCATTTTTTTATACGCTCCACCTCTGGGGTGATTTGCCGGAATGTTTTCCTGGCTTCTGTTTTTTCTTTTATTTGCCATTCCTAAAATCAGATGGATGAAAGGTGATAAAATATAAGCAGGCATTGGAACAGAACGACAAGCGATTACAAAGCACTAAATAAATATTTTTAGCAGTTAAATATCTTCTGCACCCACAATCGGATATTTCATTTTCCTATAATGGGGCAGGAGAGGCCGGTTGGTTTAAGCTTTGTATAGTCTATCCCTGCTATAGGGTGGCTTCAATCGCTTTTGTGATGTCAATATACTTGTGCTTCGCCTCTATGGGGTCGGTCAGGTAAGGGAATGACCAAATTCCTTTTTCTTGAATGAATCCTTGTTCTTTCAGTATAGTTGTATCCAGCGACTTTTTGGCCGGTTCCCTATCCAAATGGGCTATTATCCTGTATCCGTTCCAATCGATTCTCATATCCAGTGTAAGATTGTACTTGATGCTTTGGGTGTAGAAATAAGTAACATTCCCATCACGATCGGGCCAAACATTTAGTCCAGTCCAATTATCTGAGTTAATTGTATTCTTTCTAAACACTTCGCATTTATGGAAGATAATGTAGTTTCCGCTTCCTGTTTTTTTCTCCATCAGCTCTATAACTTCTTGGGGAAGTATTCTGATATTTTGCTTTTGAGCAAAATTCAGATACGAAATATCATTAATCAAAGGAAAATAAGGGGATGTTGGGTCCTTGTACTTCTCAATAATCGTATCTAGGTTTCCTTCATCGAGCAACTTGACGATGTGCTCTCCTTGCCGCTCGAAAAGTTGGCTCCATTCTTCGTCTGTACACAAGGTACGGTTGGAATTGGTTCTGGCTGCCGGGTAGCCAGGCGTTTTACTTGCAAGAAGAGCCTGACGTACTCTGTTTTGGTTGTCACAGTCAATCCACCATTCTTTTATCTTTCCATATAGGTATCGTAACCTGTCAAGAGAATCTTCGCTCCAGCTGACAAGTGTGGCTATTCGCCCCTTATAGATTGGAAAACTTTCGGCTTTGGCAAACAGTTCTTCTATTTCCATACGTAATTCTGGGGTGGGGGAGTTGCGCTGTATGAATATCATTTTTTGCCGTTCTTCTTCCACATTGAAGTCCTGATTTCCCAACAGCGATAGGACATCCCTACACTCTGTTTCCCTTATGAGCCGGTAAGCCCTGAACGCCGGAACTCTTAAAGACTCTTTCTGAGATGAACGGTTGGTATCTCTGTATCTGCTCATATTACTGAACAGATGATATATTCGCTGGATCTCCTGTTCGGTAGCATCGGGATATTTCCTGCAATACTCCATGGATGGGAGTAAGGCATACAGATCTTTTTGAGTATAGTGTTTTCTTGATTCCGGATATCGTATATTAGGAGTGGTAAGCCTTTTGTAGTTGAGTTCATAGAGCCGTTTATAGGAATAGAACCATTCCCAAATTCTTTCCATTGGTATGGTCAACGGGAAATCATCGTTTTCTGTTTCCATATGTTTATGCCACCCTTCTTCAGTATCGTTCTCAAGGATGCGGACGCAATGGAAGAAGGCAAGCATGCCTTCGGTGGATGTGTCAGAGTCGTTTCTGTGACGCTTCTGCCAGAACCAGGTTTCCATCGTTTCCCAATCTTCAGCGGTGGTATGAATGATTGCTTGACCGTTCTCTGTCTGTTCTTCTCTTGTATAGCTCTCATTCTCCTTGATGATCAGCGGTTTTAGATTCTGGTTCGCTGTCAGCGGCTCGCCGGTAGTGTTTATGACCACAAATGTCTCTTCTCCGTTTAGTCTGTTGTTCATGTCGTAGAACAAGAACTTCAAACGCTCAATCAAGAAATCTCCAAAACTGTAGATGTCCGGTTTTTCATTGTCATCATTGGAAGCTAACTTTGCCTCGATGGTCTCAATGGCGCATTTAATGCTTATAATGGTGGGGTCGTTGTTGTATGAGTTCAGGAACCAGGGCTGTTTGTCCAGGTCTGATAAAGACAGGTTGCTGTTTAGGAAATAATATATCGTCAGGTCGCTTAGGAAATAGAGCGAGCTTTCCCGGATGCCGTATAGCAAATGGGGCTCTTTGTCATCTTCCTCCAACTCAAAATTGGAAATAAGGATATCTTTGTACCGGTCATCACCGGCTTTTCTGTTCAAAACACCGAGGATCAAGAACAGGGTGGTGAGTCTTTGCTGTCCATCACATAACTGGAGATGGTTGGGTGTCAGTTCCTTGTCATAATAACCGTATATGAGTCCCATGGTAATGTCCCTGGACCGGTCTAATTTCAACAAACTGTCCATAAATGAACTTACCAGTGTTTCGGTTGAATTGGAAGGAATATGATCACCCCAACAATAGTCGCGCTGCAAATCCGGGACTATAATCTTATCATTTTCGCCACAGAATATTTCCTTTAATGAATGCGGCTTTCCACTCTCTAATTGTGCCATACTACTATCTTAGTTTTTTAATTCCGGATATTCTTTTTTGAACTCTTCTATTTCTTTTTTCTTTCTCATAGGAATCTGCTCTTTGTTCCATGATGAATCACCATCTTTCCATTTGGTGTCGGAGAATACCATTGTCGTATGGATAAGATGCCTGCTTTTGAATGCGTCATCGTCTTGATCCGTGAAGAAATACTTATTCTTTGTATCAAAATCTGCGTCATTGAACTTGGAGTTGTCCCGCCTGTATAACAATAGAAGGTTCCCGATGCAATGTTCTGATCCGGAGTATTCCTGTCCTTCTGACTTCCATTTCATCTCTTCGCGCCATAATTTGATCTCTTTTTCTTTTTGTGTGTCAAGTCTGTTGTCTCCCCAGTCAAGAGCGATTCCTTCTTCACTCCTATGTCCTATTTTGGATTTTGGATAGACGTGTTCCAGCGAACGGTCACGCTCTATCTCAAAATTGAATTTCCGGCCGTTGTGAAGATTGTCCTGACGGATGTTCTGACGAATAAGCCACCTGTATGCCGTTTCATAAAAATTCCGGAACAACAGATCATCACTCAGCTCATTCAGAAACCGGTCTCTGGCTTCTGTGTACTTGGATATATCATTTGAAACGATGTCCTCATGGTTCACGCCAATGATAGACCAGTCATAGTAGCGTTTCAACTCAGACCGGGTGTGACTGTGGTTCTCCCGGCTGTTTAGATTGAAATACCAGCGTAAGAATGCAAATCGTTCTTCCGAACTGTTTCGAATATACATAATGACACCTATATAATTGTAGGATATCGAGTCGTTATAGGTATCTTCTATGCTTTTCTGCAGCAAGCGCATTTTCTTGAACACGGCTTTAGCCTGTTTCATGGATTGCTCGGTGAGAATCTTTTCCCGGAACTCCCGGAAACCGACTTTGTTGTTCCCGCGTATAAGGGGTAGGAGCCATCCCAACTGTCTGCCTCCGGTCCGGAAGAATGTCTTCACACGATCGTCGTTCCACCAATACAGCCAACTGTCCCATTCACGGGCAAGCCGGCTGCGTAATGCCGAATGCTCTGCCTCATTGATGTACTCATGCTTTAAGGATGCACAGCGGAGCAACTCTGCCTTGATAAGCTCTTCATTCGTCATCTTGGCCTTGTTGCCGTTCATCATGGTGAATACAATCTTGGCCTGTTCTTCGGGTATGACAACATAGAGGAACTTGACATTCTTCAGTATATAATCTAAGAAGGACTTCTTGCCTGTATCTTTCAGCTCGCGCCCAAAGATTCTTAATGTCCTCTTAAAGAAGAATATATCTTGATAGGGTTCGTCATCATCTCTGGCAATATCGTCCAGTGACAGATTCTTCAGGTAGTCATTGGACTGACGCCGGATTTCATACCTGATTTGCAAGTATCCGTCGTATCCCAGATACTTGAGAAGCAGATAGAAGAACGTGGTCCGCTGTTGACCGTCCACGAGTACGATCTCTTTTGTATATTCAACTTCATGGACGGTAATACCTTGGAGAAATATTTCTTTGTTTTCCTGATAGGATTGGGCCAGGGTACTTATAAGGTATGTGACAGAGTCCTCCTTTTCGTTTTTCTTCCGTTGACCCCACACATAGCCTCTCTGATAATCCGGTATAACGAACTGCCCTTTATTGTCTAGGCGGTTAAGATAGTCCTGCAGCGAGATCGTGGTCTTGCTTGAACTATCCTCTGAGTGGGTATTTGGTTCTGTACTTGCCATATTATTGCTTGGTCTCAAACCTTTGGCTTGAAATATGGTGCAAGTTATGAAAATATCGGGCTTAATCCAATCTTATGGCTGGATTTATAGAGGGTTATGGTATTTTTTAGTGCCCTTCCCGTGTTTTACACGTTTGCTATACCTTATATATATAGGAATTGTATGTTTTTCTATGTTAATCAGTTATTTTTTCGTTGACAATTTTTTCTATTAACTGAAATGTTGTATTTTTGCGTCATAATCAAAACATTAACTTATGAATATGAAGTATTACTTGGCATCCGCTTTCTTCGCTTTCTCCCTTTCGGCCTTTGCTCAAAGCGGTGTCTCAGTGAAGACTGTTTCAAAGGCTGGAATATTGCATAACCAATTTCAAGGAGAATTGCTTGAGCGGATAAAGTTCCTCAAATTAAAGGGTGCGTTGAACAAGCAGGACATTAAGTTCATCAATAATGAGCTTCATGTTGCCGAACTTGATTTGTCAGAGGCTGTGTTTGACAACTCAATCGCCAAGGAAGGGCATTTCCCGAGTTATTTGTTTGAAAAGCTTCAAGGCTGCCTGGAACGAATAGTGCTTCCAGGTAATATCTCATATATTGATGACAATGCGTTTACAGACATGTTCAAACTGGAACGAATCGTCATGCGTAATAAAATATATACGGTAGGGAAGTCAGCCTTCAAGGGTTGTGGCCGTCTGGTTATAAACGGAGACGAATTTAACGAAGCTTCGTTGCTTGATGACTATGCTTTCTATGAATGTGCATCTATCCCATCTATCCAGTTAAGTGCTGCACTGAATAAATTGGGATTGAAAGTGTTCTGGGGATGTAAGTCCTTACAGAGAATAGAGATTGATCCCAAAAATGAGGAACTGTTGTTTATCCCTGAAGGGGCTTTCTTCAATTGTGAATCATTGCAGAAGATAGATATCCCGACATTGGTGAAGTCTATCGACAAGTCCGCATTTGTCGGTTGCCGGTCTTTGAATACCATCAATATGCGGACCATTATACCGCCCATGCTGGCAGATAAGGCGTTTGACGATTTCATTCATCCGCTGTCTGTTGTAGTACATGAGCGCTCACTCAAACTTTACACCCGTTCTTCTAACTGGAAGAAATTCCGTGGTTACTTGATGACAGACGCTTCCCAGAAATTGTATGAGAGAGGGAAGGAGGAAGAACGTATCCGACCTACTGTAACGCAAAAGGTGGAAGAAGAAAATCCCGGAACTGAGGCAAAACCGGATTCAACACTGCTCCTTGCACAGGACAACTTTAAAGAGGCGAAAACGGATACTGTTAAGTCCCCGACTGTGAAAGAAACACCTGTAGCAGAGCCAAAGTCAGAAAAGAAGAAAGAAGGAAAGAAAAAGGATAAAGAACCGGTGAAGGAAGCTCCTGCTCAAAAGGCAAAACCGGCGGTGGTCACCAATGAAGGTAGCCGGACTCCGGTATTGTCTGTACCTGAAAAGAAAGAAGAAAAAAAGGAAGTGACAGAGGATGCTTTTGCCAAGTTGGTTCGTGAGAATACCCGCATCGTAGAAACAAAACCGACCACCTATTATGGTTCTCCGATTATAAACTCTGCAGTCTCCGAGTTGAGTCTGTATATGAAGGACGGCATGATCCATATCGAAGCTCCTGTAAAGATAAAGCAGTTGACTATCATAGACCGTACAGGACGTACTATCTATGCGAACAGACTGTCCGAGACTCTTTACAGCACGATCGTGGAACAGTCTTCTATCAAACTGCTTCGTGCGGTTTACGAGAATGGTATTGAAACTAAACGTTATTGATAAATCAAATGGGTAATATTATGAAAGGAATTTTAGCGTGGGGCTTTTTTATAGAACTTCGCATTTGAAAACTCCTAAATCTTCAGTTTATGGGATGAAAAATGCGGGATAGCGCAGCTATCCTTGGTTTTCAATATACTTCTTGATAGTTTCCTGACTGACATTTTGGACTGATGACACAAAGTA
>ULZG01010770.1_pt1 | contig 14205 bp, 6 predicted proteins | sample 1962881 | NCBI WGS metagenome assembly ULZG01 (sample SAMEA4835883, study PRJEB28245) | human gut metagenome | biome: gut microbiome; material: fecal sample | place: Denmark | collected 2008 | reverse complement strand
ACGTCCTCTCCTATGATGTCACCCGCCTCGACAAGGTCCGTGACGATGCCTACAGAGGATTAAAACGCCAGAACAATGTCGCGATGAATGATTTCGATCCGGTGATCGCCGAGATCGCCCGCCAAATCAATATCATCCTGCGCCGCAACGGCGATCCCTGCTCACTGCCTTACCTGGCTGAAAACAGTGCTGTGATAAACCTGATCCAGGATTTGGAAGAATTTGACAACCACTCGGAAGAAGAAGAACGCCCCGGCGAACTGTCCGATCCGACCAACTCGCCGTTGGACGGTGTTTCGCTGGAAGACGTCACGAACCGTCTCCAGATGGCCGGCCTCGAAAGATGGGTGATGCGATTGAAGGAAGCGAATGAGAAATTCATCTCCTTCTTCACCAACCGCAACAGCCAGCAGGCTACCATCGTCACCGGCGCGACCAAAGCGGCCCGCCAGGAAACCGATGCCGCCTACCGCGCTGTCGTCAAACGCCTCAACGCGCTGGCCGAAGTGAACGGCGAGACGGACTATCTGGAGATCATCAATAACATCAACCGTCTCATCGACCGCCAGAAAGCCATCCTCGCCACCCGCAAAACCATCAACGCCAAAAGAGCCACCCAAAAGCCGGAAGGCGGCGGCAAGCCGGGGGAGGAAAGACCGGGAGAACTGTAAACAATTGTCAATTGTTTTTCACGCTTTCTACCGGATTTGCATTCGCCGCCTTCCAACTTTGGAAGAATACCGCCAGGAAGGAGATCAGGAGGCAGAAAAGACCAGCAACGATGAAAATCAGCGGGCTAAGCGCGATCCGGTAGCTATAGTCCGCCAGCCATTGCTTCATGAAATACCAGCTCAACGGCGTCGCGATCACGAACGCAATCCCGACATATGTCAGGAACGTACCGACGAGGCGCACCAGGATTCCCCGGTTGTCCGAACCGAACACCTTGCGGATCGCTACCTCCTGCGAACGTTGCAGGATGAAATAGGTCGACATCGCAAGCAAACCCAACAGCGAGATCAGGATCGCAATGCAGGCGAAGATCACCACGATCTTGGCCAGACGAATCTGCGATTCGAAATGCGTACGGATGCCCTGGTCGATAAACTGTCCCTCGAAAGGAACACCCGACACCTCCTCGAAGACTTTGCGCACGGACTCGTATGCCTCGACAGGATCACCCTGCACCTCGACCACGTAGCTCCACGGCCACCAGCCTGATTCCATATTCCGGAAACGGAACATTACCGGCGAATTTTCCTGCGTAATGTCCCTCAACTGGAAATCACGGATCACCCCTAAGACGGGTGTCACATCTTCGCCCCACCTGAAAGAAGGGGCATCTTCCGACAATTCCATCTGTTTAAAAGCCAGCTCGTTCAAATACCACCCCCCATCGGCGTTGGCCACCCGGTTGTCCGACTTGATCTCGAAACCGAAAATGCGGAAAGCGGCGCTGTCGACCTGTATCTGCTGGAAGCTGAGCGATTTGTCCTCGTAAGTTCCACTCATATTGTTCGTCCCGCTCGAAGGTGTTCCGTTGCTATGGCCGACAGCCTTGACCATCGGAAGCTGGCGCAACATATCTTCCGCCCGTTCCATCTCGCTTTTGGAACGGAAAATGTTATACGATTCGATTATGTTCGTCGTGTTGTAGCCCAACGGCGCGTGGATCAGATGGTCGATCTGGAGATACATCGTCAGCGAGGCGGCGATCATGGCGATCGTGATCACATTCTGGAACGTGATGAAGACCTTGCTGAACACCATCTTCGTCTGCCGGCGGAACGTCCCGCGTACCACGTCGATCGGTTTGGCCGATGAGATCATCAATGCCGGAAGCACCCCTGACAAGGCTCCCGTCAACACGATAAACAGGAGGATCGCCCCTATCCAAAGCGGTGTCGCCAACACATCGAACGTCAAGCGCACCTGCAACAAGTCATTGGCATACGGCAGTGCCGCCTTGGCAAACATCAGCCCGATGGCAAACGAAACGACTGTCAGGAAAGTAGCCTCCAACATCAACCGCAGGAACAGTTCCACACGCGAAGACCCCAAGAGGCGGCGTGTCGCCATCTCCTTCGCCCGCTGGCCGGCCTGTGCCACCGTCAGGTTTATATAGTTGATGATCGCGAAAATCAGGATCAGAATGCCGACGGACATCAAGACCAACGAAAAGCGCTTGTCGCCTTGGTTCAAGCTATGCGACGCCGTATTTCCGAAATAGATATCCGAAAGTGGAACAACGCGTGCTTCCTTCACGAAATCATACCGGTAAATCCAATACCGCTCTTTGAAAAAGCTCTGTATCTCATCCGTCCGCCCCTTCAAGTCCATCCCCGGCTTCAGCAACAGGAACGAGACGCACGAGCCGGCGTTACCCGGATTCGTCTTCGACAATGACGGGTTGAACTCCTCCATCCGCTCGATACGCACCAACAGGTCCGCATTCGGAATCACCGAACGGTTGATGTCTTCCATGACACCGGTAACCATGACACTCGTCGAGTCGCTGATGCGCAAGCTCTTCCCGATCGGATCGTCATTGCCGAACACCTTACGGGCAAAACTTTCCGAAACGACCGCGCCGTAAGGATCTTCCAACAGCCGGCTGCGGTCGCCATCGAGCAGCTTGAACGAAAAAATGTCGAAGAACGTCGAATCGGCAAATATAACGCCGGCCTTCAGCTTCTTGTCGCCATAAAAGACCTGCATGCCCTCCCCCTGGTCCGTGATGACCGGACAGACCTTCTCGATCTCCGGATACCGCTCTTCCAGCCAATAGGAAACCGGGACGGCCGATTCCAGGAAATCTTCATTGCCGACGGCGACGATTCGGTCGTAATTCGCCTGCTGTTTGTCGATATTCAATTCCCGTTCCACATACACCGCAATCAGGATCACGAACATCAGCGAAACAGACAGCCCGAAGACGTCGATCGCCGTATACCCCTTGTTCCGGCTCAGGAATTTCAGAAAAGATTTTATATTTAACAGATTATTCATAGTGTATTCCATTTATAATTCATAACCCCAAACTCATATCTCACAAAGAACATATCCGACTTTCCCAAGCCGGATATGATCACAAAACAATTAGAATGTGTCTATGTTCTATTTTACAAAAATTAAATGAATTCGTTTACGGACGACACGATACTTCCGTCGAACAGGTTGATCACCCGGTGGGCGAAGCTCGCATCGTGTTTGGAGTGTGTCACCATAACAATGGTGGTTCCTTCTTTGTTCAGTTCGGTCAAGAGCTGCATCACTTCGGCTCCGTTTTTGGAGTCCAGGTTACCGGTCGGCTCATCGGCGAGGATGATTTTCGGATTCGAAACAACGGCACGGGCGATGGCGACACGCTGCTGCTGACCTCCGGAAAGCTGCTGTGGGAAGTGGTTGGCCCGGTGGCTGATGTTCATGCGCTTCAAGATGTCATTGACCATCTGCTTGCGCTCGCTTGCCTTCACTTTGAGATAGGTAAGCGGCAACTCCACGTTTTCAAAGACATTCAGTTCGTCGATCAGATTGAAACTCTGGAACACGAAACCGATATTACCTTTACGCACCTGCGTACGGTCTTTCTCTTTCAAGTGTCCGACTTCCCTGTCCGCCAGGTAATAGTTGCCCGATGTCGGGTTGTCCAACAGGCCCAGGATATTCAGCAAGGTGGACTTGCCACAGCCGGAAGGGCCCATGATTGCCACAAACTCACCATCCTTCACTTCCATCGACACGCCGTTCAACGCGATCGTTTCCACCTCTTCCGTACGGAAAAACTTACTTAATCCTTCAATTTTAATCATGACTGTATCTGTTTTTTTTATTATTGCTTCTTCTTGCCTATCTATAGGCAAACAGCGTGCCAAAGCACATAAACCATTTATTTACAACCCTATAATAATTTCAATATTTTCCGCGAGTGTCTAATTTTTGGACAGTGGTGTAAAGATATTAGACACTCGCCGGGAAAACGAGATCCCGGATTATTCCGATTTCAAGCTATCGACCGGATCTTCGTTCGCGACATCCCAGATGCGGTACACGATACATATCAAGACCACCAGGCAGACAAACAATGCCCCTGCCAAGAAGATCCACGCACTAAGAGGTATCTTTTCCACAAACTGCTGCTGCCAGTGTTTCGCGACAAAATAAGATATGCCGCATCCTAATAAAATCGCAGGGAGGGCGATACGAAGGACGTCTTTCAAGAATATCCGTAGAATATCCTTCATCGTAGCCCCGTTCACTTTGCGGATGGCCAATTCCTTGCGGCGTCGGTTCACTTCGTCGTTCGTATAGCCGATCAATCCGATCAGGGAGATTATCAGCGTTATTAATCCCCCGATCATCACTTCGTCGCGGAACTTCCGGGAACTGCTGTACAGGTCGACCATCTGAACGGAATAAACCGTCAGTTTCGGCTCTTGGCCCGGCATCAGCTCTTTCAATCTCTCATTTACTTTTCCGACTGCATCAGGAGTCATCCGGTGGAATTTCACCAACAAATGGGCAGAAGGACGTTGACGGTAGAACAAGACGGAAGGACGTGCATCCATATCGATGAGCGAACCCATGATATAATTCTCATATACCCCGCAAATCGTATAATACTTCGAGCCATACCGATCATGTTCCGATATATAAATGGATTTACCGACTGCACCGTCCGGCCAGTCCACGAATTCTTTCATCTTCTCCACAAAAGCACGGTTCACCATCACTTCGTCCGAAACCGGGATATTCTCGGTGAACGAGCGGCCTTCTATCACCGGTATTTCCATTAAGTCAAGGAATCCGTTGCTCACCCAATACTGGTCTGCAATATTAAAAAGTTCCTTTTCCGACTCCGGTAAAGCGATATTATTGCCCGACATCGACCAAAAAGGTAACGAATAGGAAGTCGACACCGCTTCTACTTCCGGCAGGCGCATCACTTCATCCAGCACCTTATAACGAGTCGTGGAATCGATCGCCGAAATACTGCAATAGGCCAGCCGGTCATACGAATAACCCGGATCACTGTTCACCATATACGCATGTTGTCTGCCGACAATCAATAACAAGGTCACCAGCAAACCCGCCGCAATAAACTGGAGGAAAAGCAGACAGAGTTTCCAGACACGGCGACTTTCACGGAAATTACGGAACGCGGCAGCCACCGGAATACGGGCGAACAAACAGCCCGGAACCAAGCCGGTCACCAGAAACACAATCACGCAAACCCCCAGTAGTACCAAAGCCCCTTTGGATAATAACAACGTTTCGACCGAAACATCCAATAAATCATAAATGATATCCCGACAAAGAAAAATCAGGAAAATACTCTCCATGATCGAACAGACCATGTGTACCAGCGTTTCCGACAAAACCATGCTATGGATATTCGTTTCCGAAGCCCCGTACGACTTATGCACGGCTACTTCTTTCGTCCGGTTGACGATCGAAGAAATGGTAATGAGAATATAGTTCATGATAGCCGTGAACAAAAGGGCAAAGGCCAGAATCCCCAACATCATAACCATGTTTTTTACCTCTCCCGCTTTGCTATGCAAGTCGAGCAAGGGCCTAAGCGTATAAGTCAGTTCGTAGCCCGACTTTCTCAAAGCTTCCTGATCGTGGTGCCGGAGCGTCATATCATGAATAGCCGGAGTCAGGCTATCAGGCGTGACTCCCGGTGACAGACGCACATAACCGGCATAACGGTCGTTACCCAACCAGTTGTTCAAACTCTCCGGATCCATGCCGGACATGGCAACCAACATATCGTAACGCAAGCTGGCATTCTGGGGCAGATCCTCGAATACACCTCCGATCGTCACCTCCAAACCGGGATTCTCATCGGGGATGATCGTCAAGCCTTCCACTTTTTCGATACCTCCCATCTTTTCCGCCAACGAACGGGATATCATAGCATACCACGGTTTGGCCAACACCACTTTCGGATTACCGGACAGGATCGGCACAGGGAAGATATCGAACACATTACTGTCGGCCATCATGATATAACGGGCGGAATAACGTTGTTTGTCAGGTGTCGTGAACAGGGTATTATCTCCACCGATATAGGTAAGCCGGGTAGCGTCTTCCACACCCGGAATCTCACTCCGCATAGCGGGAGCTACAGCACCGCTTACCTGATAATAGTCTTCCTCTTTCCCGTTCATGCTATAATTCTCATAGATCCGGTAAATCCGGTCCGCATCCGGATAGAAGGTATCGTAAGATTGTTCAAAATAGATCTTCGCAATCATGACCAACGCAACAGACAACCCCACACTCAGCGAGATGATCTTCATTACATTATGACGTCCTTTTTTGAACAATGAGCGTATGGCAATATTCAAGTTTCTCATATCTATCGTGTTTATCTGCTTTTCCTACTATCGTTACTCTGATTTCAAACTATCAACCGGATTAGAATTCGAAACGGCCCATGCACGGTACAGGACACAAGCAATGATCAAAACATAGACCATCATCGCTCCGGCCAGGAAGATGAAAAATCCGATGGGCGCCTTTTCCGTAAATTTCTCCAACCATCCCATACCGGAATAATAAGCGACAGTCATACCGATCACGATAGCGGGAATCGCAATATAGGAAATGTCTTTCGAAATCATCTTCAAGATACTCCATGCCGTCGCCCCGTTCACCTTACGGATCGCAATTTCGCGTCCACGACGGTTCGTTTCGTCACTGGTATATCCCAGCAGACCGATCAATGCAATAATCAAGGTCACGATTCCCCCGATCATAACCGAGTCGCGGAACGTGCGGGAATCCTTATACAGGTCTATCATATCCATATAATAAGCCGTCACCGTAACATTTCGGTCGGGCATTACATCTTCCAGCACCTTTTGTGCCTTTTTTATATTCTCCGGTGACATCTCATGGAATTTGATCAGGATCATCGGTGCATATCTATCATAGAACAGGGCGGTCGGACGTGTATCCGGATTACCGGTACTGCCAATACAAACATCTTCATACACACCACAGATGGTAAACGGTTCTCCATTCTGGCTATGTTCCGTAATTATAATGTTCTTGCCAATCGCACTCCCGGTCCAACCAGCCACCTGTTCCATCTTTTCGACAAAAGAACGGCTGACCATCACTTTGTTCGAAGCCGAACCGTCAGAACGGAACACCTCTCCTTCAATAACCGGAATCTCCATCAAGGAAAAGAAATCATCTTTCACCCAGTACATATCGGCAATATTAAACAGTTCGCGGTCATCTCCAGGAAGTGAAACATTATTTCCCGACATCCCTGAAATCGGCAGGTCATAGCAGGCAGAAACTTTGTCAACTTCGGGTATCTTGCGCAATTCCTCGATTGCCGTATTACGGACGGATTCTTCCACACCCTGTGTCGAGCAATAAGCCAACTTCTCATAGGCATATCCGGGATCGACATTTACCATATAGTCATACTGCTTATTGATAACCGACAATAATGCCACCAGATAGGCTGTTGCCAAAAACTGTATGAACAGCAGGCAAAGTTTCCAGTACCTGCGGGATTCTTTAAAATTACGGAATGCGGCAGCCACCGGAATACGCAGGAACATATAGGTCGGGATCAAACCGGTAATGAAAAAGATCACGATGCAAACTCCTATCAGTATCACAATAGTCTGTGTCGAGAACAATGCTCCCAACGTTGCCCCTAACAATTCTTCCGTTTTCGTACGGAACAGAACGATCAGAAAAGCGGCAAGCAACAAAGAAATCAGCATATGCAAACACGTCTCCGACATGATCATACCGAACAGGTTCTTATCTGAAGCCCCATAACATTTATGAACAGCCACCTCTTTGGTTCGGTTGATCAACGTGGAAATCACGATAAGCACATAATTCATCGCAGCCGTAAAGATGAGCACAAAAGCCAGAAAGCCCAACAGGGAATTCATGCTCTTCACCTCATCACTGTTACTGTGCATGTCCATCAACGGAACCAGGCTATAAGTCAAATCAATTCCCGCTTTTTTCACCTCTTCCAGATCGCAATGCCGTCCTTGCATCTCACGAATGGCAGTCGTCAGGCTTTCCGGATCAGTGCCGGGATAAAGTTTTACATATCCCAGATAACGGTCATTCCCCAGCCAATTTTCACGACTCCACTTGCTCATACCTTCCAAAGATGCAACAATCTCAAAACGCAAGTGGGAATTTTCAGGTACATCTTCAAACACACCTCCTATCGTATAGGTTTGTCCTGGACTGGATTCAAATTCAAATTCCTTGTTCACTGCCTGTTCTGCACCTCCCAACAGTTTGGCAATGCGATTCGAGATCATCACATATCCCGGACGGGACAAAGTCTCTTTCGGATCACCGATCAGGATAGGACGCGGCAACAGATCGAAAACATTCGTATCGCCCATCACGACATAACGGGCGGAATAACGGTTTCCATCCTGTGTCTTGAACAACTCCTTGTCACCCCCGATATAGGTCAAACGAGTTGCTTTTTCAACCTCCGGTATCTCGACTTGCATAGCTGTAGCCACGCCTCCGCTCACCTGCCCGTAGGACTTATATTCACCATCCCGGATGATGTTTTCGTGCAACCGATAAATACGGTCGCTATCCGGATAAAACTTATCAAACGAACGTTCAAAACACACTTTCGATATCAGGACAAGTCCCATCGCCAGTCCGACTCCCAGAGATAAAATCTTTATCCCATTACTTCTTCCTTTCTTAAAAAGCGAACGTAATGCTATGTTCAAGTTTTTCATATCGCGTATTTATTATATTCCGTCCATTAAAATTCAAAAAGCGTGCCAAAAGAGTCAATAAACTAAAATACAAATAGATAAAAGCACGATCATTTTTTTTAAGTGTCCAATTATTTGACAATGGTGTACAATAATTAGACACTCCTGATGGGTAAAACATCGAAACTAGTTCACGGAAATGCAATTGACGTCCCACAAGGATATTTCATATATTTTGTACTTTTGCAAACATGAAACGTAATATACTCGCTCTTTATCTGATCAAACTATCCAAATGGTTCACATTGGTTATGCCTATCATCGTGCTTTTTTACGAAAAACACGGATTAGGATTGCAGGATGTGTTTATCCTGAAGAGTGTCTATTCGATAGCAGCCGTTGCCTTGGAGATCCCTTCAGGCTATCTGGCTGATGTTTGGGGACGCCGCAAATGTCTGATATTAGGATGTATCCTTTTCTTCTTCGGATATCTATGCTATTCGTTCACCTCGACATTCACGGCTTTTCTTTTCGCTGAAATCTTGTTGGGGACAGGACAGACATTGGTAAATGGTGCAGATTCCGCTCTGTTATACGATACTACCGCCCAATACAAGAAAGAAAATTTATACTTACGATATGAAGGACGGATCACGATGATCGGCAACTTCGCTGAAGCGCTGGCAGGTATCTTTGGTGGTTTATTGGCGACTTATTCCCTTCGTCTTCCTTTTTATGCGCAGGCTGTGATTGCATTTACAGGTATTCCGGCAGCATTCATGCTTAAGGAGGTCAACCGTTCCAATAAAATACAGAATCCGGTAAACGAGATTGTCCGGATCATCAGATATTCGCTGATAACGAACAAGCAACTTTGCTACAATATCATGTATTCAGGTATAATCGGGGCAGCGACTCTCACGATGGCTTGGTTCGTACAACCGGTTTTAATGTATCTGAAAACTCCCGTTTCCTGGTATGGCGTTATTTGGACGGTACTGAATCTGACAGTTGGCTTCGCCGCTCTCTGGTCCGACCGGGTGGACAACTACTTCGGTCCGCGTAAGATGGGAATCCTGATCCTCGTTTTTATAGTCGGCGGATATGTCTCCCTGGCTTTCAACCTTACGTACGCCGGCCTTGCCATCTTGTTCGTCTTTTATATCTTCCGCGGTTTTGCCACCCCCATCCTCAAAGGATACATCAACCAAATGACTTTTTCCGACATGAGGGCGACAGTGCTTTCCATCCGCAACTTCATAATCCGCCTGATGTTCGCCGCTATCGCCCCCTTTATCGGTTGGCTGAATGACATGTATTCGCTCCAGGTTGCCCTACTCGTCTCAGCAGGGATCATATTGCTGCCGGGAGGGATATTTCTGGGGCTTCAGTTTAGAAAAGAAACAAGTTAAAAAGGGACATTGCACAAATTGCTGATCTTATCTACATTCTTGATATAGGAATTATGCTCCCACAGGCGTCCGGCACAATATTGATCGAAAGTATCCTGCAATGATTTCTCATCATCAAGGCTATTCACCAGTTCCGGTATCAAGATCTCGGCAAAAACAAAAATGCCTTTTTCCGGTACAAGGACAAGATTGCTCTTGGGTTGTATAGACATTGATTTTTCAAGCATATCGAGTGGGACAATGCGGTAACGCTTTTCACCTTCCTTATCCGAAATCAATAACAGATAATCAGTACTACGAGCCGGAGAAATAAATAGTATATCATCAATCGAACCGGCAAAAGCAAAAAGCATATTCGGTTGTGACATTCCCTTTTTCAGATTGGACAGGCCTACTTCGCCATTCTTAAAAACCGTAACCAGCAAATCTTCCTTGTCTTCCGGGTTATAAGAGAAAATAACACTTCCCCCTTCTCCTCCCCACTTTCCGATCTTGGGACTTACGGAATAGGCTATTTTGCCATTTTTAAACAAGGAGACAAAGACATGGTTGGGCGTGTATCCCAGGTCATGCTTCTTTTGCAAAGGATTGCAACGCAGAGCTGATGTCCGGATTCCTAAATTAATTTGAGTGTTTGCATTTTTAATGCGCAAAGCCTTTTCCTGGACATTTTCTTCGTTTACGGATAAAACCGGAGCAACCGCTTCCACCTCTTGAACCGCTGTCATTTCAGGGACTACAGAACGTTTATCAAAAATATATTCATTCCGTTCTGCACTAAAATACGCAGGAAACTCCGGCATCTTAGGAACAGAATCCAGCTTTTGCCGATGGCGCAACTTGACAAAATCCGCCACGTTGCCAACCGGTTTGATCAGATTGGAACTGGCAGAACGCGTATATACTTCACCTTTCACCTCTACCACTTCATTGATTGGCGCCACTCGAAACGCCAAAACCAGACGTCCGTCTTCATATTCATACAAACGGCAACGTATATACGCCTGATAACGATCCCGATCTTCTTTTTTACCTAATAGCCTGATCACATTTTGATTGACAGAACGAAGGTAAACATCGCTGTCATTATGAGCAAACCTTAACTCCTGGTCCAATCCGGTCAGATATCCCTTATCATTGACTCCGATATAAAGTGTTCCCCCTTCCGTATTCATGAACGATGCAATCACACGAGCCAGGACAAGGCTCTGCTCCTCTGTCGCGTTTTTGTCGGCATGGATAAATGCAGATGTCTTAAATTCTTTTTCTACTCCTTCATGGCCGAAAAATACGGGTATGTACACTCTAGTTTTTTTCTCCCAGACTTTACAACCAAGCAAAACATTAATATTCTCGCAAATCAGTTCCTGCAGGTCATCATCCTTTTCTTTCAGATAGGACATGATATTAAAATAGCGTGCCAACTCAGCTACCGTACGGTTTTTATTTTGCATAAACGATTGCAAATCGGACTGGACGGAAGTCAGGGGACGGGAGTCGAACCAAGTCTGTAATACTCGTATAACCTGTTTGTTATTACGCAAACGCAAGCTGTACCGGTCCATATCTAACGCTTCCATACGATCCGACAATCCCTTAAAAGTTTGCCGGCATTCAACTCCCTCTCTGTTTTTCAATAATTCGGAGTCCAGTGAATTAACCAAATAGATATAGTCGGAACAAAGCCCGTAATAATCAGCCAATTCTTTGTTTCCCACAAAACGGCACAAAAATATCAGGACATTATAAGCATTGAAGCATCCACATATATCTTCGCTGTCGCCTATCAACGAATCTACACAATAAATGAGTTCCTTCAACTGGCTCACCGTTATCCTATCCGACTCGTCATATAAATCGGGAGTTACTGTTTTACTTTCACTTTCAGGCATCTCATCAGTCTGAGCCGATTCATCAAGAGCACTCTCCGGAACTTCAAGATTTAGGCTTTGGAAAGCGACGAAGAAAGGATTGTTTTTTTCTTTCAAACGTTGCAACTCTTCCTTGTCTTTATTGACTTTCAGCACTTCTTTCGTCATGAAGAAAAAGAAACTGCGCAAATTTTCCAATACATTATTATATAAACCTTTTTCGTCTGGAAATGGGATATGGGACAGCACTTTGATCGTATTTTTCAATTTGTCCGCCGATAAACCTCCATATTCCACCTTATAGAAGTTACCGGCCTTATACTTCTTATGGGGATTAGTCGTTGTTGCCGTCATGCCGGTAGAAAGCAACCACCAGACTTTGCCTTCTGCAATATCGATCACTTTCCCGATTACATTTTTCTTCCTGACACAATCCGGATACATATATTCATTGAAATCCTGTATCAGGGAAAGCTTGACTTCACTTCCTTCCACGCTCTTTACTTTCGCACGGAATATCTCGTTGACAACAAACATATCCATAAAACCAGGGATGATATAATAGCATGAATTTATGTAAGCGAATGGCAAACAGGCCTTCATTCCCCGGTATGGGGCATCTATAATTTCCATCTTCAGAGACATGTCTTCCTTGTCGATATGCAGGATCCGGACCTTGACCCGTTGATCCGGACGCAGAAAATGGTCTGTCTCCACCTCTTCCTCTTCCATCTCGATCTCTGGTATCTCAATCTCTTTCTCATCTGATCCGGTATCCACAAAAGCCGGAGAAGACATTGGTTGCGACAAAGGATAATCTTCCGCTACCAGATTCCAATATGAACGGAAATCACGGATATTCTTACAAGCATCAAAATTCAAAGATAACCGGCTAAAAGAAGCGACAAACAAACGGTTTTTCAACACAGTAGCCCGGTCTTTACGCCCTTTCCACGAGTTACATCCCAATTCAACCAATGGGCTCAACGTAAACCCATCGTTATCAAGGGTGATCATATTTTTTTCATTTCGACATTGCCTCCACTTTTTACTATCTTCCTGGAAAAGACATGCTTTATCATCTGCTTGTAGCATGATGAGACGTTCCAAGATCTTTATCTCATCAAAATGTTGGAGATGCTCCCACTGGATACGGTCACCCAATGTATTCTCGCCAGTGAGCAAAGTATATGACTTATTTTTCAGCAGTTCACTATACGGTGATGGTATACGGGAAAGATAACGGCATATACGGGCAGCAATCAGTGAAAGGTCATCCTCCTTTTGCCGACATTGTCCACAGATCAAGAAGACAAAAGTATGCAAACGGACCGACTCGGTTATCAGAGGATGAAGCGTGTCCCAATCATCGGAGAACCAATATTCAGATACCTTATCATCCATCTCCTTTGCTTTCCGTTTCAATACGCCGGAAAAATCACTGCATTCCTCTTCTGTCATCAGACCATTGGTAATTAGCCTGCAAACGATATCGATCAGTACCGGAAGATTCTGGGAAAAACCAGTCAAATCGTATGACAGCAGATAATATATTTTTAGGATCTCGTCATGTACATGCCAAATGTTTCCACTCTGTTCCAACTTACGCAAAACAGCCTTCAGATATTCATTCGTCTTTCCTTCCGACAAGCAACGGCAAACTTTCAGTTTCAAAGAAAGACGATCCATCCTGTCAAACAGTTCAGTTCTTTTTTCATCCGCCCTCCTCTGGTATACTGTTTGCAAATAGTCCGATTCCTCTCCCATCCACCGGCAAAGGTCGAAGGCCTTCTCTAAAGCTTTAGCGGCATCCTTTCCATCCAAGGCCAGGCAATCTCCATGTTTTTCCTGAAAAGCAGCCAATGCCTCGATCCATCCAATCTCCTGATTCCGATACAGGAAACGAGCTTTTTTCAATAATACATCTGAAGCAGGATAATGCGAGACTTTATTCTCCACCAGCAACTTCATATTAACATCACAGGATTGAAATACAAAAGCATATTTTTCCACAATACTATCAGATAAGTTTTTTCCTGTTGTCGACATTTCTTTATCAAGGACAGGTACATCATTCATCATAGTTATAATATTAAAAATAAGATTATTAATTCAACAATTACCCTCTAAAAATTATATATATGAGCCCGAAAGTACTCATTTAATTCCAAGCACAAA
>ULZG01068991.1_pt1 | contig 14287 bp, 11 predicted proteins | sample 1962881 | NCBI WGS metagenome assembly ULZG01 (sample SAMEA4835883, study PRJEB28245) | human gut metagenome | biome: gut microbiome; material: fecal sample | place: Denmark | collected 2008 | reverse complement strand
GGAAAGTAACTGATAACCAGTAAACTTTCCTCATTCTTCTCCCAAACACTTTTTATATGTACTTTCAGAACGGAAAATGGTTATATTGCGACGAATTACCATGTGGTTGAGAATGCAAGAAACATCACAGTCTTGGGGATTAGAGGCTCTTTTTCCACTGAATATAAAGCAACTGTTGTTGCTACCGATAAATTTAATGATTTGGCAATAATAAAAATTTCAGATTCGAGATTTTCAGGATTTGGAACAATCCCTTATCGTGTTAAGACATCAACATCAGAAGTTGGTGAAGAAGTTTTTGTCCTCGGATATCCTCTTACATCAACAATGGGTGATGAAATTAAACTCACAACTGGTGTAGTAAGTTCTAAAACGGGATTCCAAGGTGATGTATCATTGTATCAAATATCCGCCCCTATACAACCAGGAAACTCCGGTGGCCCACTTTTTGATGGAAATGGAAATTTGATAGGTATTGTTAATGCCAAGCATAAAGGAGCAGAAAATGTAGGTTATGCTATAAAAGCGTCTTATCTCAACAACCTGGTTGAGAGTGCGGTGTCATCAAATATTCTTCCTTCTATGAATTCTGTTTCTGGTCAACCTTTGACTAACAAAGTTAAGAATTTGCGAAATTTTGTATTTATGATAAAATGCTCATCCTCTCAATAATCCTTGCCGTCAACATCCTCGACTTCTTCATATGAGTTCGGTGTACGAAGGACAATTAGTAAATCGTGATACAGAATACAACTTAGATAATATCTAATTGCGAGATGTAAAGTATTTGGGAGGGGTATGTCAAAGAATACGCCCCTCCCTTATTTTAACGACTTAACCATTTTCCCTTTCTTGGTTTCACCATCCTCGTTGCTTGCTGCAGACATCGTCTTATCCATTCTATCTCATCTTCATCCTTCTCACGTCCCCAATCCTTGGTATCGCTACCGCCACCTCCTTGGCTTTCTGCAAAGTTAGTTGCCTCGTTGATGTAGCCAACATACAGGTACATAGCACAATAGATAATTTTGTAGCCATAATTGATGAAGTCCATTGCGAAGCTATCGTCAAATAGGCTGCTGTCGTGAATGCTCGTCATACGTGGATAGATGTCTGCTATCTCTGCCAACGCCTTCATGCCAGCCTGCGCCCAAATTTTATTGATCATCTGTTGCTGGTATGAAACAGCTGTTTTTTCAAAATCGGCTTTAATCTCCCTGTTTCTTGCTTCGATGTGGGAGGTATTCTTCTGCAACTCATCAAGTTGCAACTTAGCCTGCGCAAGTTTCATCTTCTTGTCGTTCAATTTGTCACGAACATCCCAGAGATCCTTTGAAGTACCGACCTTGTACAAGGCAAACAGCCGTTCTGTCTCCTCTTTGCCAAAGACCGTTGAAATGTATCGGTACAAAGGATTGACAGAATAGCCATGCAGTGTTTGCTTCACCAGCTTGCTATCAATGAAAGTTGGAAGAGGTTTCTCTTTACTGCACTCTTTGATTGGTGTTTTATATCTCCAATCATCATTGCAGTTGGCATCGGGATTGTTCTTGAAATAATCAGATGGAGAATAATGGTAGTCACAACTCTGCTCATGGTCACAACGCCCCACATTGTCAGAAAATACAATCTGTCCTTGCTTGTCAATATATCTTGCATATCCTCCTTGTGATTGCAACAAACATCTTGCTGGAAACCTCATGTACGAACAAACGTGCGGACCAGGGCATGACAGTTTTGAACCACGTCAATTCGTTATTTGCTGTAGACTCCATACATTAAACGATCGAAATATTAAAAAAGACAGCACCAAGTTCGCCGACAAATCTCAGCGCATCACCATGTTCTACCAACTGAGCTTGGAGGATTACGACAGAGCTGCGTACTATGCCAAGAAGTCGGGCAACAAACTGAAAATGACTGAAGCTTGTTCCGCGCTGGCCACGTGCACATATTGCTGGAAAACTATGAGGGATGCCCTCCCAAAAAAATAACTGGATGCAATGAGCAAAAGAATTGAAAACGATCTGGACGACCTCTTTGTTGAGTGGAAATCCAAAATGAAAGAGCAGGACAGTACATCTCATTTTACAAGGGATGGGCTGATGTATAATAAAAAACCTCTTGGTCAAAATGAAGAGGTATGGTTTTCTTCACGTAATCGTATATTGTTCTTGTTGAAAGATCAGAATCAAGATGGTACTGAAAAATGGGACGACGACATTCGTGAATGGTTGATAGATACAGGGAAGGATACCGACAAGCACCACAAAACTAAAGAAGCAAATAGGAACTTAAAAACACCCTTCCTGCGGAATCTCGCTTTCCTCCTTTGGGGATTGTCAAAAGCAGACAAAGATAATTCATGGTGGTATGGCGAAGTGGCGCAGCACTTTGATGAAGTAAAGGATTTCTTTAACACCCAGCCTTTTGCCATAGTTGAATGCAAGAAACAGCCAGGGGACGGAAAGCTCGATGACAAAGAACTGAAATGGCATCTTCGTAACTACGGTGATTTCCTCAAGAGGGAAATAGAGATTCTGGCTCCTACTATGATTGTCTGTGCCAGCCAGCACATCTACAGATTCGTTTTAGATATGTTTCCGCAAGAGGAGCTAACCAGTATAGGAAAGAAACACAACTCCATTCGGCTTCACAAACCGACGGGTGTTCTTATCTTCTGTTCGTATCATCCGAGCGCATATACAAAATCAGTTGAAGAAATCTATGATGGTGTTATGTATCACTACAGAGCATTTTTAGAGCACCATTACTAAGAGAATTATGGGACTGCAATAAAAGGCCATAGAAAAGGGTGTTCTAAAATTTGCGTTTTAGAACACCCTTTTTCTATGGCGTATAGTTTCATTCTTTTGAAGCCATTGGCAGATGGCTGGAATCTTTATTCCTTCTTGCTGATGCTCAACTGAAGTGGCTGCCGTTGGTTGCTGACAAATCGCTTGATTTGCGCCAGCCATGCGGCCTGGTCTGTCGTTCCGCTCTTGTGCCACGAGGCGCCAAACCAATAGGTGAAGGCGGCGCCGGCTGTGAGGCCGCGTTTCACGCCTATGGCATTGCCGATGATGCCCTGGCGCTCGTGGTGCGGGTCTCTGATGAGGCGCGTCTCGTTGATACCATCGGGGAACACCACAGCCACGTAAATCTCGAAGTTGTGGCGGGCGGCGTTGTCCGTTGGGTCGGTATAGGCGATGAAATCGTCGGCGAGCGTGAGGTCGGCAGTGCGTTTGGTGTGTACCACCAGTCCGCCGCACACGTCTATCTGGCTCTTCTTCTTCATGCCTTCATACCAAACGGTCATGCGGTTGAAATAATCGCCCTTGCTGAGGCTGATGAGTCGGTGTTCGCGTAGCGTTTCCTTGCCTATCTGTTTGGCGGGGTAGGTGAGTTCCACGCTGAAGCGCAGCGGACCATTTTCCTTCACTTCGTAGCGTTCAAAGCACCAAGGCAGCACGAGACTGTCGCCGAGCAGCACCGCTGGCGTGCCGCATCCCAAGCTTGGTCCCACCTTGTAGCAGTCGAGTCCCGTGCCGTGGTCGCGGTGGTAGGTCGTGGCAAGGAGAACAGAGTCGGCCTCCTGGGCGCGGCCCTGCTTTCGCAGTGCGGCGGCTTCCGCCAGCCCCCGACGCTCGCTTACGTAGCGTTTCTCCACATCCAGTTGGGGCGTGCTCTTCAGCCACACGTCGATGCCGTAGGCCTGCTCGCCCGTTTTCTGCAAGGCAGGGCCGTAGGCGCGGTAGGCACATTTGTCGTTCTCCCAGGCAAAGTCGTCAACACGCCAAGGATAGGATTTTCCGCTCACAAAAGGTTCGTAAGCCATCGGCTTTCCAGCTTCCACCGTGTAAGCGGCCGTCCCCTGTGGCAAGACAGAAGTCTCGATGAGAAGAGAACCATCGGCACCAGCCTGGCTCGCCACTTGCTGGCGGAAGGCGTTGCGCACGATGAGCGGGGTGCCTTCTGGAACGTCGAGTGCCTGCCATATCTTGCGGATGTCGAAGGAAACGACTTCTGCGCGTTGGCTGTTGCTTGGGTTGCTCACGGAGAGCACCACCTTCGGTCGGCCTGCCAGCGGTGTGGCCAAGGCCAGAGCTAGCAGGCAAAGGAGAAATTTGATTCTCATCATATAGTAATGGTAAAAAAATAACTTGACCAATTTTGTGGAGTAAGGAATTATTTCTTATGCCTGTCTTTTTGCCGTTTTTGAAATTTGTCATCGGTCACATAGCCCGCTATGCTCCCTCTTCCAAATTCCAAAACCGACAAAAATACAGGTCAAAATTTCTCAACTTATTCTTTCACCATTACTTATTTCTCTTTTGGAAATAGAGGTCGATGTATGCCTTTCTTGAAAGCGCTTCCAAGTAATAATAGTCGGCATAGTTGAGCGGGACGTCAATCTCAGAATTGTGTGGGATGCTGCCCACAGAATGCAGCAAGAGAAAATGGCCCGCTTCGCCGAGTTTCGGACGATAGGCTTTCGAGCCGAGGCTCTTCATGATGCGGTCGGCCGTTGCCTTGTATTCGTCGGCGTGGCCCATGTCGAGCGTCATCAATTCGTAGAGCGCAGAAGCGATGACGGCCGCTGAAGAAGCATCGCGCGGTTCGTTGGGGATTTTGGGCGCTTCCATGTCCCAATAAGGCACGAGGTCTTTTGGCATGCGCGGATGAGAAAGCATGAGCTGGAGCGTTTTGCGGGCCTGCTGCAGGTAGCGGTCGAAGCGCGTATAGCGGTAGCACATTGTGTAGCCATAGACAGCCCATGCCTGCCCGCGGCTCCACACCGACTCGTCGGCATATCCCTGGGCCGTTTGCTTGTGTCGCACGGCGCCATCGCGCAGGGCATAGTCCACCACGTGGTAGCAACTGCCATCGGGGCGGAACTGGTTTTTCAGCGTCTGGTCGGCATGGCTCACGGCGATGCGGTAGTAAGTCGAGTCGCCAGAAAGCTGGGTGGCTTTAAACATCAGTTCGAGATTCATCATGTTGTCGATGATGACGGGGCATTCCCAGCCCCTCTTGGCCTGCCAACTGTTCGGATTGTTGACGTTCCACGACTGGATGACGCCAGCGCCGGGACGGAAGCGGGTGGCGAGCGACTTCGCTGCCTGCACCATCACGTCCTTATATCCTTTGACGTTCTTCAGGCGCAGGCCGTTGCCGAAACTGCAGTTGATGATGAAGCCCACGTCGTGGTGGCTCGTCAGCGTTTTAGCCGATTCGATGGAGGTCGTCATGTATTCCGCCTGCTTGGCCCACTGCTCATCGCCAGTGAGTTCGTAGAGATACCACAAGGTGCCGGGGAAGAAACCGCTACGCCAGTCGTAAGGACTACAGTAGCTCACTTCGCCCTTCTTGTTGAGCGTCACGGGATTGAGCGGTTTCTTGGCTTTTTGGATAGCGGCCGTTTCCAGTCCCACCTGTTTCGTGGCAAAGTCAATGGTTTTGGAAATGCTTGAAGCGTCGTCAGACTGTGCAACGGAGGCGGTTGGCAGCAACACAGCCAGGAGTAGCGTTTTCAGAATGTTTTTTTTCATGGGTTGGTAGTAGAGAGGTATGTTAAGTAGGTGTATGTGTTTCCGGCGATTATCCTTCCAGTTCGTCGTAGCGCTGATGGAACACCGCCACGGCCTCCATGCCCTTTCTGAATATGTCAAGAGGGAAATTCTCGTTGGGCGAATGGATGGTGTTGCTTTCAAGACCGAAGCCCATGAGAACTGTTTTCACGCCGAGCACGCGCTCGAAATCGCTGATGATGGGGATGCTGCCGCCGCGACGCACTGCCAGTGGGCGTTTGCCGAAGGCTTGCGTGAAACCATCTTCTGCTGCGCGATAGGCGGGGATGGTGATGGGGCAGACGTAGCCCTCGCCGCCGTGGAGCGGCGTGACTTCTACTTTGACACTTCGCGGTGCCATTTCCTTAATATAGTCGATGAAAAGCTGCGAAATCTTTTCGTGCTGCTGGTGTGGCACAAGGCGTGTGGAGACCTTGGCATAGGCTTTCGACGGGATGACGGTCTTCGCCCCTTCGTCGGTGTATCCGCCCCAGATGCCGCAGACATCGAACGAAGGGCGGCAGGAATTGCGTTCCAGCGTGCTGTAGCCTTTTTCGCCTTGCAGGGCTTCCACGCCGAGCCCCTGTTTGTAGGCTTCCTCATCAAACGGGATGGCGGCAATCATCTCGCGTTCGGCCGCTGGCACTTCCTCCACGTCGTCGTAGAAGTGTGGGATGGTAATGCGACCATTTTCGTCAATCACGTCAGCGATGAGTTTGCAAAGCACATTAATGGGGTTGGCCACCGCGCCGCCGAAATGTCCAGAATGAAGATCGCGGTTGGCGCCCGTCACCTCAATCTGCCAGTAGGCCAGTCCGCGCAGACCCGTGGTGAGCGAGGGGAGGTCGGCGCCCAGCATGCTCGTGTCGGAAACGAGGATGATGTCGCATTTCAGCAGTTCCTTGTGCTCTTCAAGGAAGGCGGCCAGGCTCGGCGAACCGATTTCCTCTTCCCCTTCGAAGATGAATTTCACGTTGTGTTTCAGGAGGTTGTTGCGAACAAGATATTCAAATGCCTTCACCTGTATGAACGCCTGTCCCTTATCGTCGTCGGCACCGCGGGCAAAGATGTGGCCATCGCGCACCTCTGGTTCGAAAGGATTGCTTTTCCAAAGTTCAAGCGGTTCGGCGGGCATCACGTCATAGTGAGCGTAGATGAGCACGGTGCGGGCATCGTCGGAAACGTGTCGCTCGGCATATACCAGCGGATTGCCTGCCGACGGCATCAGACGGGCATGGTCGGCACCAGCCTCCACGAGAAGTTCACACCAACGCTCGGCGCAGCGCGTCATGTCGGCCTTGTGGCTCGGTTTCGCACTGATGCTCGGAATGCGGATAAGGCTGAAGAGTTCGGCGAGAAAACGTGGTTCGTTTTCTTCGAAGTATTTTTTGTCGAAAGTCATAATGGATGAGGTTTTTGTGGTTTGCTATTCAATGACAACGCGCCTGTTGGCGATGTGTGGGAGGCCGCGGCGGACGTGTCGGACGCGGCGGCCCAAGAGGTCGTATCTATTTCCTGCCGTTTCCCCGGCATTGTCATCGACGGAAAAGGCGGGGAGCGAGATGCTTGTTGGTGAAGGCACCGTGAAGTGGAGCGTTTGGCAGATGTCGCCCCAGCCGCGACGCACGTAGAGCGTGTATTCCTCTCCGGCTTCCAGGGCGCGGAATTTGACGGCGTGTCTGACCGTCTCGCCGGGGGCGGCGTAGCAAAAGAGCGGATGGACCACACCACCGTGGAGGTAGTCGCGGCCCTTAAACACTTCATAATAGAAACACAGGCCGGCGCGTCCTGCCGCCGCATCGTTGCTGATGGTTTCCTCCACTTGCAGGGTGCCCGCTTCGGGGAACGATAGTAGCGGTGTGGCGGCGGTGAGTTTCGCAGGCTCTCCCCACGGCACTCTGACGGGGCGTTCGTAGATGATGTGGACATCATCGGGAGAGAGGCGCAAAATATATTCCCCTCCCTCCTTGAAATAGAGATTCACCGAGAGTTGGCGTTGCTCGCCAGGTTGGAGTGTGACGCAGGTGAGGGCGCAATAGCTACCGTCTTCAAAGGGATGGAGGTCGGCAGCATCGTTCGTGAAAAACTCCAAGGACGTGGTGACGGGGTAGGCGGCCGTGTTGCGCACCCACAAACGTATTGGTGTCTCCTTGCCGTGCTCCGGCTCAAGGAGGAAGGCGAGCGAGTCGACAATCAATTCAAGTCCCGTTCGCTGCAAGGTGTCGGGCAGACTGACGTTGAGGCGGTCGGGATGTAGGAATATGGCCTGATGGTTGGTGAAGAAACCAGCCTGGGCACCCTCTGGTGTCGTGTCGTATGATGGTTCGTTGGCATAAAGAATGTCGAGGCGGAAGAAGCCATCGAAGTCCCCGTTCGTTCCCCAGTTAACGTGAAACAAGCCGTCCTCGTCCAGTCCGTCCACCACGAAGGCATGGCCGTTGAGCGGCATAGCGTTTCCCGTGTAGAAGACAGGGCGGCCCTGGCGCAATTCGTTGCGCATCATTGAAAGCCAGTCGTCAGGACGGTATTTATAGCTGTCGGCATAGTGGACATAGCCAAAGCCGAAAGCCCGCTTCAAGGCTTCGACAGGACGGGCAGCACTGCTGCCGCTTGACGATGGTGTCCAGTTCATGTGGGCGGCCACGCCGAGCATATACGAGAGCTTTGCCACAGCTTCCGCCTGCTCCACCGTGTAGTTCGCGGGGTCGTTGTAGTTATCGGCGATGAGGCGCGTGTTGACCGATGTGCCGGGAAGAATGTCGTTGATGGTGTAATGCGGTGTGGTCCATCCGTGGAGCGTGTCGGCCAAGACGATGGTGCGGCGGTGGTAGGAAATAACTTCCTCCAAGGCCGTTGCCACGCAGCCGACAACGCAGCGCTCCTCGCTCAGCGTGCCGTCGTCATTTCGATAGTAGGGGCAGAAGGCGTTGTAGGGCGCTTCCTGATGGCGCGTGAACGAGAGCAGCGGGGCAACGGGCGCTCCGCCGTCGGGGGCGGCGGTGGAGATGGAAATGCCAGCGTTGACACATCGCCCGTAACTTCCCAATAACTGCCGCAATGCCAGTGGTGTCGGCGCGTCGGCGGCGGTGTCGGCGGCCACTCCGTTGGTAGTCTTTTCAGCGGCGTTGCCGTGGTGGATGCCATAGCCCAGGATTTCAGGCAGACGGCTGTCGGCTGCCACGATGACGAAATCGCTTTGCGGCGTGGCGAAAATGTGGGCGGCGGGCATTGATTTCAGAAGTCGCAAGGCCGAAAGCTGCTCGGCCTGCCGCTTCTTTTCTGCTTTGTTTCTGCCTTGCGGCAGCATCTTCCTTTCCAAAAACGCCAATGCTGTTGCTCTCGCGCTGATGGTGTCGACGGGCGAGGCCGCGGCGGGCAGGGCGAGCAGGAAGAAGAAAAGAAAAAGGAGGGCAAATGGTTTTTGGAAAATCATTGGAGCAGAGAAAAGAAAAGGCGGGGGAAAGGAATAGTTCTAAGTAATGGTGAAAAATATTTTTGAATACCTACCTACTTGCCATTACTAAGTTGTTGGTTTGTAGGTCTATAAGAGTGGTGCCAGAATGCGTGTGTATGATTCCAGCAGTCGGCGTCGCCAAGGGCGTTTGCGCCATTGGTTGATTCTGACTTCCGTGCAGGCGTTCAGGTCTTTCATGAAAATCTCCTTCACGCTGGTGGCTGCTTTCTTTCCATAGATGAAAGCGTTGGCCTCGAAGTTGTTTTCAAAACTGCGGAAGTCCATGTTGGACGAACCGACGGTGCACCAATCATCGTCGGCCACGGCGCATTTGCTGTGGAGAAAGCCAGCGTTGTAGGTGAAGACACGTATGCCCGCTTGCAGAACCACCGTGAAATAGCTGTCGTTGACCCATCGCAGCCAAAAACCATCGGGCTGCGACGGCACCATCAAGCGCACGTCGACACCGCTCATGGCTGCTGTCTGCAAGGCCTGCAAAATCGGTTCCGTTGGCATGAAATAAGGCGTTTGTATATAAAGGTAACGCTTGGCGTGTTGGATGATCCACGTCAGTCCGTACATGATTTCGGGGTAGCGCGAAACGGGATTAGAAGGAACGATTTGCAGCAGCGTTGAAGGAGCTTGCGCCGCGGCGGTGTCGTATTCTTTGGCGATGGGTAGTGACGCGGGGTTCGAGGGAAGTCTGTCGGTCGAGAGGTCCTGTTTTCCAGTCACAAACACCCAGTCGGCCAGAAAGAGGCGTTGCATATCAGCCACGGCCCCGCCTTCAATGCGCAGGTGCATGTCGCGCCAAGGACGGCAGCGGTTGCTCACGTAGCGCAGGGCCAGATTCATGCCGCCGATGAAACCCACGCGGCGGTCGATGATGCAGAGTTTGCGGTGGTTGCGATAGTTGACTTTGTGGGTCATGCTCGGAAAGCGCACCGGCAGGAAGGGATGGACTTCCCCTCCCGCGTCGATGATGGGCTGAAAGAATGGTTGCTTCACGTTCCAGCAGCCCACGTCGTCGTAGATGAACATCACGCGGACGCCCTGACGGCATTTGTCGATGAGCGCATCGCGCACCAGACGTCCAACGGCATCGTTGTCGATGATGTAGGTTTCGAGCATGATACACTCCTTCGCCTTGCCAAATTCCCTCAAGAGCGCTTGCAGCCATTCCGCGCCCGTGGTGTAGCAGTCGATATGTTTGGCTGGCGTGAGGATGGCGTGGTTGGTATGTTCAAAGAGCTGCACGAGCGGCGCATAGCGCGGCGGCGCTTCCGTGGTGGCGATGTCAGCCACGTCGGCCATCATGCGTTGCGTGAGCAGGCTGTATTGGCGGCGGCTGATGTAGCGTTCCTTGCGGATGTTTTGCCCGAAAAAATAGAAGATGATGAAACCGACGATGGGCAGCATGACCAAGACGATGGTCCATGCAATGGTCTTGGCTGGCTGTCGGTTTTCGAGTAGCACAACCGTCACCGTGCTCAAGATGAGTCCGATGTACACGACGACGATAGCCCAAAGCAAGATGTTAGCCCACATGTAAATTTTGGTATTTGAAAGACTTACAAGACAAAGCTACTCATTTTTTTTAAATCATCGCGGTATATATGTCATTTTTTTCTTGCCAGAGGTGGAAAGCGCCTTGGCATGTGGTGTTGGAGCGGCGGTGTAAAAATAAAGACGGTTTTCAAACGCCTGCTCCCACTTGGTGGGGCGGGGTGTTTGAAAACCGTCTGAATGAGCATCGGAGACGCTTTTATTTCTTGCGCATGATGGTTGCGTCGCGGTCTGGACCGACAGAAACCATTGTGATTGGTGTGCCAGTTGCTTTTTCGATATATTCGATGTAGTCCTTGAAGAGCTGTGGCAGTTCCTCTTCGCTACGGAGCGCCGTCAGCGGTGTGTTCCAGCCTGGCAGTTCTTCGTAAACAGCTTCCCAGCCTTCAGTGTCGTAAGGCATTTCAGTGGTGATTTCACCATCTTTGCGGTAGGCCGTGCAGACATAGATTTTCTTGAACGAATCGAGGACGTCGCCCTTCATCATGATGAGGTCGGTCACGCCGTTGATCATGATGGCATATTTCAGAGCCACGAGGTCGAGCCAGCCGCAGCGGCGGTTGCGTCCCGTGACAGCACCATATTCATTACCGATGTGGCGGATGGTGTCGCCCGTTTCGTCTAAGAGTTCAACGGGGAACGGACCGCTGCCGACGCGTGTGCTGTAAGCCTTGAAGATACCGAAGATGTGGCCGAGCTTGTTGGGGGCCACACCAAGGCCGGTGCATACGCCGCCGCTCGTGGTGCTTGAAGAAGAGACGAAGGGGTAGGTGCCGTGGTCAATGTCGAGCAGTGAGCCCTGAGCGCCTTCGGCCAACACCTTCTTGCCTTCAGATAGATAGCGGTTGATTTCGATTTCCGTGTCGGTCAAGTGGAACTTTCTCATGTAGTCCACGCCCTCCAACCATTTCTTTTCCTCTTCGGTGATGTCGAAGTCGGTGTAGTTGAGGTCTTTGAGAATCTGGAGGTGGCGATTTTTGAGCGCCTCATATTTCTCTTCGAAGTTGTTCTGGATGTCGCCCACGCGGAGGCCGATGCGTGCGGCCTTGTCGCTATAAGTTGGGCCGATGCCTTTTCCCGTTGTTCCCACTTTGCTCTTGCCTTTGGCCGCTTCATAAGCGCGGTCGAGCACGCGGTGGGTTGGGAGGATGAGGTGGGCGCGTCGGCTGATGTGGAGGCGTTCAGTCAAGGCATATCCAGCAGCCTCGAGTTCATGAGCTTCAGCCATGAAGAGGTCGGGAGCGATGACGCAGCCGTTGCCGATGATGTTGACTTTCTGTTCGTCGAAGATACCAGAAGGAATGGAGCGGAGCACGAATTTTTTGCCATCGAAGATGATGGTGTGTCCGGCGTTCGGGCCGCCAGCAAAACGAGCTACCACGTCATAGTGCGGGGTGAAGAAATCCACCACTTTTCCTTTGCCTTCGTCGCCGAAGACGATGCCCAGCAGGGCGTCTACTTTTCCTGTTGCCATTATGTTAAATGTCGGTTTGGTTCCTGATTATTGATGATGGGCGTATGGCTGTTTCCAGCATGTGCTCACCATCGGGCAAAGATATGTTTTTTTTTTCGATTAGGCTCCATGTCGCGCCGATAAAATGGAGGATAACGGCTCGTTGGCTGAAAATATGCTTCATGGTGGGGGCGGACAGGGCTTTTTCGCAGTTACAAATGGCAAAACCTCCGTCGCCTCAGTCGTAGCGCCGTCCGTTTTGCAGGATGCGGTGGTGCGGCGCCTGATAGTGGTCGTTGATGACACTGCGTTGCGGCTTGAAATGGCGCGACGAAACGTCCAGGATGTCGAAAATCATCTGCGGCAGGTCGTCGCTCATGAAGCGGCGGTCGGTGGCTGCGGCGAGACGGCGGCAGACGTCGGGGTGCAGCGCCCGATAGCGCGGCGTTAGGTACACCAGCAGCGGGATGTCGAGCTGGCACGGAAGTGCTTCCGCAACGTCTGTCGCGAGGTCCGTGCGGCTGTATTGCCGACGGAAGTTGTGTACCTCCTCTCCGTGGTCAGAAAGGTATATCACGATGGCGTTGCGGTGGTCGAAGAGGCGGATGATGCTGTCGACAACCATGTCGTTGTAGGCCGTGGCGTTCAGATAAGCAGCCACTTCTTCGCGTTGCGCCTTGTTGAGCGTTTCTTTTGAATTGGGGCGCATGGCATAGTGCTTCTCCACGTCCTCCGCCTTGAAGCGGGAGAAACCTTCGGGATAGCGGTCGCGGCAATAAGTGTGTTGCCCGAAGAGATGGAAGATACAAAAATTGCGGTTGGGGCGTTCCAGCGTCTGCCGTTGCCGGGCGAAATCGTTGACGAGTTCAAGGTCGTAGGCAAATTTCTGGTTGTTGCGGTGGTCGAAGATATAAGGCTCAATGCCTGGGTGGTTGACAAAGCCCATCGAAGCGTCCCATTGGCCGAGGTTGTCGTTGGGGGCAAACTGATTGCTGAAGTAGACGACGTTGAAGCCGCAAGAGCGCAGGATGGTGGGGAAGAGCGGTTGGTCGCACCAGGAAATCCCTTTTTTCTTGTCGGCAACAGAAGCCATGGAAAGAAAATATTTGAAGTTTTGCGTGGTGCCGTTGTCCGAAGAAATCACATCGTTGAAAACAAACAGTTTCCCTTTTTCCGCTCCCGCCGGTCCCTCGCCCTCTTCCAATCGTTTGGCAAGGAGCGGGTTTGTGTTGTATTTGCCGTCGTAGAGATTGCTGAAATGCTTGTTGAACGATTCGCCGATGATGAGCACAACGTCGGCCTCGCGTTCCTGACAACTCGGCCGTTCTCGATATTGCTTCTGTACGTCGGCACATCGTTCAAATTCCTTTTTAAATTCCCCATATTTCAAATGCGACTGCCAGAGGTTCCAAAGGGCGTTGCGTTTGACGGGCGTGTGCAGCTTTGCCGCTAAATCGTAATTGCGGTCGGCATCCGTGCTGAAAAACAGGGCGTTGACACCAACCATAGCCACAGCGCCCGCCAACGCCACTTTCTTCCAACGGCTTTTTGGAAAAATCGGCAGTTGCGCAACGCGGCGTTGCAGCCATCCTTCCGCAAAGAAAAACATGGCCGTTCCCAGCAGCAATGCCAATGTGTGCCAGTCAAACAGAAAGGCCGACAGAAAACTCTGCGCCTCCTCCTTATTGGTCTCATGCAGGAATTGCAGCGTGAAAGCATCCCAATGGCGATGGAATTTCATGACGAGGAAAATGGTGGAGAAGGCGTAGAGGCCAACGGCAAGATGCCCGGCGGCGTGAATGACGCGCCCCCATTTCCTCCCAACCATAGCTGCCATTGCGCAGAGCATCCAGGCACATACGGCATAGAAAACAATGTTGAAAGACAGCGACACGATGGGTTCCCACCAATGTTTTGCCACAAGTTGCAGCACTTCTATCACCATCATCATGATGACGTAGGTCGTGAGTGTTACTATGCTGAATTTGAGTTGAGAACGTTGTTTCATAGAAGGGTTAAATGATGTTTGATTGGATGGTCAGCGCATTTGATTGGATGGTCAGCCCAGGCTCTGGGGCTTCGCTATGATGAAGAGGGCGCTACCTTGCATGGCAGGCCAAAGCGCTGCCCTTGAAGTTATGGGTGGGCACAGTTCACAACACCCCGCCTTTTCGTTCCCTATGCTTGTCGGCGTCTCTGCTCCCCAGGGCCGACGCATTACTCTATGGCATCAATTTAGCAAGG
>ULZG01078255.1_pt1 | contig 14519 bp, 9 predicted proteins | sample 1962881 | NCBI WGS metagenome assembly ULZG01 (sample SAMEA4835883, study PRJEB28245) | human gut metagenome | biome: gut microbiome; material: fecal sample | place: Denmark | collected 2008 | reverse complement strand
AAAATCAATATTGTTGATACCGATAAGAAAAACGGCTACAGTGCAATTTACGCAACCTGCGGTGCTATCAATATGAATACCGTGAAGGATGCAGCAGGCAAGGTAATCGGCGCAGGCAACAATAAGGTTGATATTACCGGTAACGTTGTTGTATCCGTAGGCGCAGTAAACTATGTAGATTGCTGCACCGAAACCGAGGTTAACCTGGGCCTGACCACTAAGGACTCCAAGCTGACCGGTGTTGTATATAACCAATTCCCCGAAGGCGGTAAAACCGTATCTCAAAGAGGCGATAGCAAGACCTTTACCGGCGCTGCTAACCTGTGGCTGCAGAACGGCGCACTCTGGACCAACGAGCAGCAGGGTGAATTACCGAGCGTATGGGGTGGCGAACAGTTCAAGGGCAGCTTTGTTACCAACCTGGTTGGCGGCACCAATGCTGATAACGCAGGCCAGATTTACCAGAAGGACAGCAACAATCTGACCATTGACACTCTGTCCGGCAGCATCAGAGTTATTTATGACCATGAATTCGAAGATGCAGAAACCCGTGCAGCAGGCGACAAGAAGATTGTTTATAAAGCAGGCGACACTGTAATCAACAATGCTAAGGACGGCAGCCAGGTTATTATGGCAACCGGTTCCAACGGCATTAACACCTTCGATAAGGATTCCGTTGAGGATGCATTCAAGGGCCTGGCCAACAAGCTCATCTACAAGGATGCAGAAAAGAACCCCGGCAACCTGAAGGCTGAGCTGCAGCTCGGCGGCGGTCTGACCGGTTCTAACGTAAGCTGGAGCGGCGATATTGAATGGGATGGCAACAACGGTTCCTACAAGCTGGATTCCGCAGAGCAGAGCATTAAGCTGCTGTATGATGAGGATGCGGTAAGTAAGGATACCCGTGCTGCTATTATGAGCGGTATGGTTGGCTGGCGTAATGCTGCAACCGACACCTACAGAGCTCGTGTCGGTGCATACGGCGAAGATAACCAGGGCGTTTGGGCAAGAACCTGGGGTGGCCAGAATAAATATACCGGTAACAACACCTCCTTCAAGAACAGCTACTGGGCAGGTCAGGTAGGCTACGACAAGACCTTGGCTAACGGCTGGAATGTCGGCGTAGCTTTTGACTATATGACCGGCGATGATTCCTACTATGCAGGCAGCGGCGACACCAAGACCTATACTCTGGGCCTCTACGGCAGTAAGGAAATCAGCAATAACGAATTCATTGATCTGACTGCTAAGGTAGGCAGAGTTTCCAATGATTTCGAAACCAAGGATATCCTCGGCAGAACCGTTAAGGGTGACTACAAGGCTAACGGCTTCAGCTTCTCCGGCCAGTACAGCAAACGCTTCGGCAGTGAAGCAGCAGGCTACTTCGAGCCTCAGGCACAGCTGACTATCGGCAGACTGGGCAGCTGCGACTTTGACAGCACCGGCACTCTGGAAGGCCATATTTCTCAGGATGCCTTCACCAGCATTGTCGGCAGACTGGGTATTGAAGCAGGTCAGGCAAGTGAGCATGGCAGATACTTTGCCCGTCTGAGCCTGTCCCATGAATTTGCCGGTGACGTAGATACTCACTTTAGCGACAGCTCCGCAACCATGACCAGAGAGTTCAACCTCGATGGTACCTGGTGTGACCTGACTGTCGGCGGTACCTATGATCTGAGCGATAAGGTTTCCTTCTATGGTGATGTAACCAAGACCTTGACCGGTGATTACAAGCAGGATTGGAAGGTTAACGCAGGCTTGAGATTCACTTTCTAAAATAATTTTCCTGGCGGGGGCGCTAAGCCCCTGCCAACCATAAAAGCAATCAGTGACAGGAGATAGAAAATAATGGCTGAAGAAATTAAAGATACCGAAGTTAAGGAAGAAACAGCAGAAGTAACCGCTGCAGCAGAAAAGGCAGAAGAAACCTTGGCAATGAAGAAGCTCACCGCTTTAAAGGAATTTGCCGATGCGCATGAAATCAGCGGTCTGCAATATCTGCAGATTAACGAGGCAAACCTGCTCGTCAACACCAGACTGCTGGTTGAAGGCCAGACCTTGCCCCTGTTTATCGTGGTAAACAATTCCGTTTACACCTATCTGCAGGCACATCTGGTAACTCTTACCGAGGAAAAGAAGGCTGCAACTTTAAGCTATCTGAACGAGCTGAACAACGAATTCAATATGCTTAAATACAGCATCAATCCGCAGGGTAACGTAATTCTTACCTTCAGCATTCCCGCAGGTGACGATAAATTTGACCCGGCATTGGTATTTGCTCTCGTTGACCAGCTGAAGGCACATCTGGATACGCATTATTCCGCTCTGATGGAAAAAATCTGGAGCAAATAATTTTTTGATTGTTGAGAAGGTATATCTATGATGAGAAAATCTTATAAAAAGAAATTTTGTCTGGCAGCAGCAAGCTCCATAATGGCTATGAGCTTTGCCGGTTATGCTTTTGCTGCCGATGCTACGGCAGATGATGCGGATACTATGGAGTTTACGCTTGACTCTATGGTTGTAACCGCAAGCCGTATCCCGACCAAAATCACCGAAGCTAAGGCCGATATCAGCGTTATTACGCGTAAGGATATCGAGCAGATGCATATGAGCAGCGTGGAAGAGGTACTGCGTACTGTTCCCGGCGTACAGTTCATGAACTACGGCGGCAACGGCGGTATGAACGCTAACATGAGCGGTATCCGTATCAACGGCAGCAAGGAAGTTGTCGTTCTGGTTGACGGTGTCCGTGTGAACGAATTCCAGGGCAGTGATTCCGGTTACTTCTTTGCGGCATTGACCAATAATACGGATAATATCGAACGCGTTGAAGTACTGCGCGGCGGTGCCGGTACGCTTTACGGTAGCGGTGCCAAGGGCGGTGTTATCAATATCATTACCCGCAAAATTAACGATAACAAAACCAGCATTGATGTTTCTGCCGGCAACTTCAGCACCAGACAATATAAGCTGAATACCCAAGGCCGTCAGGGCAAGGTAGGCTACCATGTTTATTATGATGATAAGCACAGCGGTGACTTTAAGGATGGCTCCGGTAAAAAATGGCAAAGCGATATTGACAGCAAATCTGTCGGCCTGAAGGTAAATTATGATATTACCGCGGATCATAAGCTGAGCCTGAGCTATGACAGGACTAAATCCGATTTTAACGGCTATGATTATATTTACCATAACAACTATAGGGGCGATTATAAAAACGACTCCATCACCTTCAAGGATGATTTAACCTTGTCGGATAAGTGGAGCAACAGCTTTACCTATCGCCGCAGCAACACCGAAGGGAAGTATGCGCAGAATAATCACACTCTGTTCAATGCCGATGCCGATTATACCTATGACTTTATCAGTGATCAGGTAACATATATCACCAACAGACATAACGTAGTTTTCGGCGTAGATTATGCTCACGGCAAGGACAACGCTGCTAAAGCGTTGGTTGGCACAAGCGGTAAGCCGGCAAACTTCAAGATGAAGAACACCTCCTACTATGTACAGGATGACTGGAAAATTATTCCGCATGTAACCTTGTCCGGCGGCTTGCGCTATGACCGCCCCAGCAACAGCGGTCAGACAGGTGCTACGCTGGAAAGCCACACCTCCAAGAGCTACAAGCTGAGCTGGGATATTACCGATAAGGATATCATTTATGCTGGTCGCAGTGATTTCTTTATTCTGCCGAGCATGTATCAGCTGACTAACAGACAATACGGTAACGCATCCTTGAAGCCTGCTTACGGCCGTACTTCTACCATCGGCTACAGCAAGAGCTTTGATGACTATAATATCTTTACCTTCAACTGGTTTGAAACCAAAACCGAACGCGGTATTGGTCTTACCGCTGCAGGCTATGTCAACACCAAAGGCATGTCGCGTGGCTGGAACGCACAGTTCATGACACAGCTGGGTGAGCACTGAAATGCCAATATCGGCTGGGGACATCTTTACCAGTACGAAGATGAGGATACCTATAGCTATGGTTATTCCCCGAAGGATTTGGCTACCTTCGCCGTATACTATGATTATGCCAAGGTTAAGGCAGGATTGGACGGCTACTACTTCTTCCGTCGTGTAAATCCGAATTACCCGAACGGCTGGCCGGCAGATGATTATGCTATCTTTAATATGAGTGCAAGCTATGCACCTACAAAGAATATCAATATCTACGCTAAGGTCAACAACCTGTTTGACAAGATGTATTCCGAGCGTACCCACGTTATTTATGCAACCGGCCGTCCCGGTGACTGGTATTCCATGCCGGGCCGCAGCTTTGTACTTGGTATGCAGGTTACCTTCTAATCTTAATTTCAGCTCTCTCATATTTTTCATACTCAGCTGCGGTGCTGCCATGGCAGCGCTGCGGCAACCTCAAAAACTTAAAAAAACAGCTCCGGCATGCGCAGTGCATTCGGAGCTGTTTTCACCTATAAAGCTCTTGACCATACCATTACTATATAGCTTATAATAACAATAAAATATCAAAGGAGGCTGATTATGTCGGAACATTTATGTACCTTGTCGACAGGAGATAAGGTTTATTTTTACGATAAAAGCATCGTTATCTATTTTTCAGGAGCGCGCAAAATCTTAAGCACCTCACTTTATAACGGCGGTTACCATGATGATTACACTGCCGTATATAATTATGATGCCAAGCAGGGAGCAGGTATGCCCTGCGAAATGCTGGCGGACACCTATGTGGAGCATATGCGCCTTGTATCCAAGCGCCTGGCGCTGGACCCGGACAAGGTGAGCGGCATGGGCACAGCGGCCAGCATGGAAAACGCCGTGGTAGAAACCATGAGCTTTAAGGAGCTTACCGTGACCGCCATCGTAACCGGCGGCATTGAAACAAACGGCGGGCGTGCGGGTGACCCTGCAGATTACTACAAGCCGCAGCCCAAGCCTGTGAAGTATGGTACCATCAACATTATGCTGCTGTTGGACTGCGATATGCCGGAAGGAGTAATGGCGCGCGCTCTGGTGACTTGCACCGAGGCCAAGACTGCTGCCATTCAGGAGCTGCTGGAGGGCAGCAAATACTCCAACGGTATTGCTACAGGCTCCGGCACGGACCAGACGATTATCATCGCCAACAGTGCGAGCGAGCTGTACATGGAGGGAGCAGGCAAGCATTCCAAGCTGGGTGAGCTTATCGGCAAAACCGTGAAAAACGCAGTTAAAAAAGCGCTCGCCAAGCAATCCGGCCTCACTCCGGCGAAGCAGCATGACGTATTCCGCCGCCTCAAACGCTTTGACATCAAGCCAGGCGATATGTGGCAGGCATACAGCGCGCAGGATGCTGCGGTAGTAAAGCCGGAATATCTGCTGGCAGCCGAAAAGCTGGCTAGAGAAGATATAATGCTGGTATATACTTCGCTCTATGCGCACCTGTTAGACCAGCATTTGTGGGAGCTTATCAGCGCTAAAGAAATGCAGCTGGCAGGGCAGAAGCTGCTGCAGGCTATTGCAGAACAATATAATGTTGAAGCTGAGATTATAAATGAAGGCACTTTGGCTTCTATGCTGGCCTCTTGGCAGCAGCAGTTCAACAAAATTATCGCCCAACGCTTGCATCAGACTGCAAAAGAGAGCTAGGTTCAGGTGAGAAAAATATAAATATGCACTTGACCTTATAGCGGCAATATAGTGTATATTATGGTTGTAATCAAAGGAAGCGAGGTGAATAATATGCATCCGAAATTTGAAATTCCGACTGATCCGCATGGCAAGCATCGTTATGAAAGCGCTATGAAGCACGTAGAGGCTGCTAAAAAGGCAGGTAAATCCAGCGACGAAATCCATGCTATCTTCAAAAAGGTAATGGAGTTCAACCCGATGGACATTGAGTCCATTCCGCAGGATGAAGCACATGCTAAGTATCGCACTGCCATGGTGCATATGAAAAAAGCACTGGAAAGCGGCAAGAGCGCAGACGAAGCGCATGAAGTTTTCCGCAAAATCATGAATGGCGAGACCAGCGGTCACTGCCACCACAGCAAATAAGGCTGAAAGCAAAAGCATCGTAGGCTATTGAGGTAGCTTACGATGCTTTTTTGTGCAGAGATGTTTTGTCAAGATTGCTCTGTTGCGTGCATTTCTTTTTCTAATTTTTCTATATCCTCTATGGATAACTTGGTAAGTTCAGAGATTTCTTGCAGAGAATAGCAACCCTTAGCCAGCATGAGCGTAGCAATTACATTTTTTTCTTCAGCTTTGCCTTCAACTCTACCCTCAGCTTTACCCTCGCGTCTTTCGTCTAACAAACGTGCTTCCAAAAGCATAAATTCTCGCCTCACTTTCGTATCAAGCTTCAGATAGCTGATTTCATCATCTATTTGCTTGGTGAAATCGCTATTTATAACGTGGTTATTGACATAATCATAAAAGCTTTTGATGTCTTTAGAGATGTTGCCATGAGTACCATGAGTGTTTAAAATTATGGTAGTTGCTTCATCGGGAAGCTCCAGTTCCAAATCCTCTAGACAACGTTTTTTAAAGGTATAAACATAATTTCCTTTGGCAAAAAAGTCAAAGACACAGATAAAAATTACATAGGTTGGTGGTAACAGGTCATATTCTTGGCTGTTTTGCAGCAAGTCGATGTCTAACAACGCTTGATAATAGCGAGTACGCTTGGGCAGCACATGTTTTTTGGTATCAGGATTCTTATTGTTTTTTACCTGCATTTCCAAATTATAATGTGTGTTTCTATCGTCTGCTACAATGATGTCCAAACGGATGCCGCGGCTTGTGTATTCAGGCTCAAGGGATTTTTCTGCTTCTAGATAGTTGATATCGGCAATCTTAATCTGCAGTAATTCCTCCAAAAGATGAATGCAGATACGCTTGCGTGACATAACTTTTTTGAAGATAAAGTCATTTTGAATTGTAAGGTTTTCAAATTTTGTTGCCAGGTTTTTCATATGTTTCCTCCTTTGATTATAGCATAAAGTCGAGCAAAAATATATAAGAGAGCAGATGTAAAAAAAGGCGCCTGCCGAAAGCTCGACAGGCGCCACTGGTCCGCACGACCAGGCATAAGCTCCGCAAAATTGCGGCTACTCATGCAACTAAGATAATTATAACATAGGCAAAGAATAAAAACAATAGTTCGATAAAAGAAAAATAATGTTGCACAAAATAATTTATAAAAATTTTATAAAAGCAAGTCAAGATAGACAGAAATTGTCCAATTTATATGGTAAGATTATATTAAAGCAGAAGTCAAAAAGCTTCGGCAACGCGAGAAGTTCGCAAAAATGGCTTTTGTTTTACCCCGATATCTGTAATGCCGGGTGTGATGGTATTCAAGATATCCCAATTATTGAAGGGAAGGTGTTTGAAAATGAGAACAACAGGAAAATTTGCGGCAGCAATCCTCAGCGCAATTATGATGGCTAATGGCTTGAGCCTGCCGATGGCTTATGCTGCTCCGTCAAGCAGCTATGTAAATGTGGATGAAAAGTATGACCCGTTTGCAGAAGAATAAATGCCTGCTAAGGAGGCAGATCCTTCGAAGCTGACTTTTAAGGAAAGACTTGCGCTGCAGAAAAAAGAGGAGCAGGCCGCTGCTCAAAAGGTGACAATTGCCAATGTTATGCCGGGACATATTTATATCCCTAAAAAAACTATGCTTAACGTTGAGCTCATTGAGCCTGCTAACTCTAAAACTCACAAGAAAAATCAGCAGGTGGAGTTCAAGACTACAGAAAATCTGATAATCAACGGAGTTGTAGTTATTCCCAAAGGTACTGTAGGCATGGGTTATGTATATGAAGTGCAAAAGGCAGGCGGCTTTGGCAGAAAGGGTGTACTGCGTATTGCAGGCAAGGAAATCAAGACGTTGAACAATGTAAGCGTTCCGTTGAGAAAAGGCCTTGAAGGCAAGGGCAAAACCGATGGCGGTGCTGTGGCTGTTGCTGCTGCGGTTAGCCTGGTGGGCGGTCTTTTTATGAAGGGCAGCAATATCAACTATCCGGCCGGTACTGATTTTCAGGTAGAGGTTAGGGATAATGTGGATTTGGGCGTAACTCCGGAGGAGCTGAAGGATGCTATGAATCCTAATATTCCGCATGGTCAGGAAATCGTTATTGAAGTTAAATAAGGTATCTGAGCGAATTAAGGTTTAACCTTTCGTGTTTTGGCGAATCTGCGCAGGCTGTGTGCTTGCGCAGATTTTTTGTTAATGAAAAAGTCGTGCATGGGAGTGCACGGCGGGGGAAGAGAGAAGGTATATATATTATTAAATTATAGTATTAACTGAGAAAGACGGACTGGTAACTTACAATACTTAAGATGCTGGTTTGTCTTTTTTGTGTTCTGAAAGATATGTGATATTTATCTTGTATTGCTTTTGGCACTCTTAAAGATGTATAATAGACTTAGATTTATGATTTCGTATAATTAATAAGCTTTGTTTTTGTATTTTTGTGTGAATAAACATGTATTTTATGTATCGTGATTATACGCATAGGTTGATTGTAAAGAGAACCCATCAGATGAATTTAGCATTATAACTTTATTTCTAACAATGATAGTTTTTTCTATATAGAAAAGTATAATTAAATTGCTTAATAAGCAAGTACTGATTAAAACGATGTTGTTACAATTTTGTGTGAAATTTTGTTTTTAGTACTTATGAAATAATAATTAATGAATAAAGGAGGGAACAAATCATAGAGAATATAGATATTGCTGAACAACGTATCGCAGATATTAGTTATGATCTGCTTAGAGTTCTTTTACAAGATAAAACAACGCATAAGTGCATTGTGTGGGCAACGGACAATTATGTTCAGTTTGGTGATGGATATCTTCCCAATCAGGAAATACTGCCAGAGTTGATTATTGGTAAATATACAAATATTATTCAGCCTCGTGTATTAAAGAATCTGGAAGAGCAATTTAAGAGAACACGTGATAAGGCTGAAGTTTTTACGCCATTATGGATATGCAATCAGCAGAATAACTTGATTGATGAAGCTTGGTTTGGGAAAAGTGATGTTTTTAATTACTCAGAAGGGATAACGTGGAAAAGTAATTTGGAAAAGATTGTGTTTCCCAATAGTAAAAAGTGGCAAGACTATGTTGATGCAAGAAGGTTAGAAATAAGTTGTGGTGAAGCTCCTTATCTGGTAAGCCGATACGATACTGTTACTGGTGAACAAATTAATTTAGAAAACCGTATAGGACTTCTTGACCGCAAGCTTCGCGTTGTTAATGAAAACGTTGTTGATGCAAAGGAATGGCTAAAATGGGTTGTGCGAGCCTTCCAAAGCTCATATGGATATGAATATCAAGGGGATAATGTTTTACTGGCTAGAGAAAATTTACTGCTGACTTTTGTTGATTATTATGAGGCTAGATTCGGCAAAAAACCACCATTAATAACAACAAAGAAAATAGCGAATATTGTTGCTTGGAATATATGGCAAATGGATGGAATAACAATGACTGCACCGTTTAGTGAGGCCCTTCCTCAATATCAACAATTGTCGATTTTTGATATTTTAGGAGAGAATGAAAGTCAAGAAAAGGTAGCGGTTCCTTGTAAAGTCCATGATTGGCGAGCACAACGCACTATTGAATTCAAGTCATTAATTAAAGGAGTATAAAATTATGACTGCTAAAGTGTTTGAAAAAGCCTTTGAATATAAGGTTATTTATATTTTTACAGTTGAAGATACCACTCATGCTGGGTTAGTTAAGATTGGTGATGCTACGCTAAAAACGAATACATCAATCGATAAATTAGTTCCAAATTGCAGGGAGCTGAATCAAGCGTCCTTGAATAGAATTAGACAGTATACAGGAACAGCTGGATTGACACCAAGGCTTTTATGGTCGGAAATAGCGGTCAGAACTATTAAACAAAAGGATAATACATTAAAACTTGAAGCATTTCGTGATCATCAAGTTCATTCTGTGCTTAAAAATAGTGGAATTAATCCGCAAAAGCTTTCTAATAGTCGTGAATGGTTTGCTGTAGATATTGAAACTGCAAAAAAAGCCATTGAAGCTGTAAAGAATAATTATGCAAACCTTAGCAATTCCGATGCTGTTAAGCATCAGCCGATTATTTTTAGACCAGAGCAGGCAGACTGCATAGAAAAGGTTGTTAAGCATTTCAAAAAGGCAGACCGTTTTCTTATTAATGCTAAAATGAGATATGGTAAGACGTTTGTTTCTCTAGAAATAGTTAAGCGCTGCAAATTCCAAAAAACTATAATTATGACTCATAGACCTGTAGTTGATGATGGTTGGTATGAGGATTTTACAAAAATTTTTTATGGTACTGATTACGTTTACGGTTCTAAAGCAAAGGGTAATACTGTAGATGAATTATTGAAAATGGGTAAACCGTTTATTTATTTTGCTTCTGTCCAAGATTTGCGGGGTTCTTCTGCAGTAGGCGGTAAATTTACTAAAAACAGTAGCATTTTTAATACTGTATGGGATTGTTGTGTTGTCGATGAGGCCCATGAGGGTACAACTACGCTTCTTGGTGAGGAAACAGTAAAGGCTGTTGTTAAAGAGGGACAAGGAACAAAATTTCTTGCCCTGTCAGGTACTCCTTTTAATATTCTTCAGGATTATGATGCAGACAGTATTTATACTTGGGATTATATCATGGAGCAGGAATGTAAATCGGAATGGGATTTACTTCACTTTGGTGACTCTAACCCATATGATGAACTGCCTGAATTACGTATTTACACTTATTCTTTAGGTGATGTTCTTAAAAACAGTAATTACATAACTTTTGAAGATAAGGCTTTTAACTTCAAAGAGTTTTTTCGTACATTTACTGGTGACATTAAACTGGATAACATTAGCATGCCAATTGATGCAGAAGTCGGAGATTTTGTTCACGAAGCTGATGTCTGGTCTTTCCTTAATCTTATGACAACGGAAGATGCAGATAGCTATTATCCGTATTCAAATAAAGAATATAGAGAGTTATTTAAGCATTCTCTGTGGATGGTCCCAGGGGTGAAAGAAGCTAAAGCATTAAAAAATTTGATGCTTAAACATCCAGTATTTGGTTGTGGACAGTTCAATATTGTAAATGTTGCAGGCAATGGTGACGAGGAAGAAGCTTCAGAAGAAGCTTTATCTAAGGTGCGAAATGCAATTAAGGAAGCTGGAGACGACTATACCATTACTTTGTCTTGCGGAAAGTTAACTACTGGCGTTACAGTTAAAGAATGGACAGCTGTTTTTATGCTGGCTGGTTCTTTTTCTACTTCAGCTGCCAACTACTTACAAACTATTTTTAGAGTTCAATCACCTTGCAATATCAATGGACGCATAAAAGAAAATGCCTATGTATTTGATTTTGCACCAGATAGAACGTTAAAGATGGTTTCTGCTGCTGTATCCGTATCAGCTAGAGCTGGTAAAACGAAGGAATCCGATCAGAGAATACTTGGTAAATTTTTGAATTATTGTCCCGTTATTGGTATAAGTGGTTCAGCAATGGAAGAGTATTCCGCAACTATATTGCTGCAGCAATTGAAGAAAGCATATGCTGAAAAGGTTGTCTGTAATGGTTTTGATGATGTAAACCTTTATAATGATGAGCTGTTGAAGCTCAGTGAAGTTGATATTAAAAAATTTGATAAGCTTAAAGGTATTATTGGTACTTCTAAGGCTCAAGAAAAACAAAAGGATATAACAGTAAATGATCAGGGATTGACTGATGAAGAGTACGAAGAAACCGAAAAGCTTAAAAAGAAAAAGAAGAAGGAATTAACTCCGGAAGAAAAAGCTCGTTTAGAGGAATTAAAAAAGCTGAAAAAAACAAGAGATGATGCTATAAGTATTCTTCGAGGTATTTCTATTCGCATGCCGTTATTGATTTATGGCGCAGATATTCCTTATGATGAAGAAATTACGATTGACAGTTTTGTTGATATTGTTGACCAAGCTTCATGGAACGAGTTTATGCCGCAAGGAATTACGAAAGCAATGTTTAAACAGTTCAAAAAATATTACGATGCGGAAGTATTTATTGCGGCTGGACGTCGTATCAGAAACCTTGCAAAAGCGGCAGATACATTTGAACCAACTGAAAGGGTTATTAAGATAGCAAGTCTGTTTAGTTATTTTAAGAATCCAGATAAGGAAACAGTGTTGACTCCTTGGCGTGTTGTAAACATGCATATGAGTGATACTCTTGGTGGCTGGGATTTTTGGGATACTGAACATAAGGAAATGTTAGACACGCCACGTTATGTTGATTGTGGCGAGGTAACAAAAAACACATTCGGTAAAGAAAATGCCCAAATTCTTGAGATTAACTCTAAGACAGGTTTATATCCATTGTATGTAGTTTATAGCTGCTATAGAAACAAGCTGGATATTATCGGAGATGATAATCTGACGCTTGAAGAGAAAAAAGAGCTTTGGCGTGAAACTGTCGAAGAAAATCTTTTTGTAATTTGCAAAACACCGATGGCGAAAACTATAACTAAGAGAACACTGCTTGGGTATGGTAGCGGACGTATTAATGCTCATTGCTTTGATGATTTGATTAATACTTTGAAAAATAAGCCGGAACAATTCCAAAAGAGAGTGCTTAAAGGCAGTTTTTGGGGAAAGGATGTAAAAAATATGCGTTTTGATGCTATTGTTGGTAATCCGCCTTATCAAGAAGAAACTGGCTCTGAAAGTAGGCAAGCCAAACCTATTTATCATTATTTTGTATTACAAGCAAAAGCTTTATCTCCAAATTACATTTCTATGATTACGCCGTCACGTTGGTTTGCTGGAGGTATGGGGTTAGATTCATATAGACTTGAAATGATATCAGATAAAAAAATAGATAAAATTGTTGATTTTACTAATGCGAAAAAATGTTTTCCACAGATAAGTATTAGCGGAGGAGTATCTTATTTTTTAAGATCTAATACATCATCCGATAATTGTGAAGTTTTAAATATTCATGGGGATAAGATTAGTAAAATGATAAGACCACTTGATGAATTTCCGATATTAGTTAGGTATAATGAAGCAGTGAGCATTCTTAGAAAAGTTAGAGAAAAAAAAGAGAATACACTAGATACAATTATTAGCTCGATTAGTCCTTATGGATTGTCTACGAAAGTAAGAGGTATAGAAAAACCAGATTCTGTTAATAATGTTAAAATGTATTCTAGTAAAGGATGTAGTTATATATCCTCTGCCGAAGTTGAAAAAAAGGACTCTGCTATTAATACCTATAGAACAATGGTAAGTCAGACTAGTGCTGAACATGCTGGCGAGGCATCCAGGGATGGCACTTTTAGAGTATTGACGAAGTCTATGACAGTTATGGAACCAGGTGATGTTTGTACACATTCCTATATTTATGCTGGGAGTTTTGCGTCGAAATGTGAAGCTGTTAATCTTATGTATTACTTGAAAGGGAAATTTGCAAGATTTCTTATACTACAAGCATTGACTTCTATTCATCTTTCAAAGTCTACTTTTCTTTTTGTACCTATGCAAGACTTCTCAAAACTGTGGACTGACGAAGAATTGTATGCTAAATATGATTTATCTAATGAAGAGATTTCCTTTATTGATAGTATGATTAAACCTATGAAATAACGGTAAGTCAAATATACAGCACTAGTTTGTTTTAAGTTTGCACCCAAAACACTAGAGGCGTTCTACCGAACTGCGGTAGAACGCCTTTTGCATGACAGCAAAAAAATTATTTGCAGGACTGCTCAGCTTGCAATGCTTCAACCTGCTCAATCGGGAGAGAAGTAGCCTTGGCGACATCCTGCACGGAAAGTCCCATGCGGAAAAGACGCTTAGCAGTAGCGAGTTTCTCTTTAGCTTCGCCTTTGGCAATACCCACAGCTTCGCCTTCACGTCTTTCATCTAATAAACGTGCTTCCATAAGCATAAATTCTCGCCTCACTTTCGTATCTAATTTGAGATAGCTGATTTCGTCGTCAATCTGCTTGGTGAACTCAGTAGTTACAATGTGGTTGTTTACATAATCATAAAAGCTCTTGATGTCTTGAGAAATATCGCCATGCGTACCTTTAGTGTTCAAAATCATGGTGGTCGCTTCATCCGGAAGCTCCAGCTTTAAATTCTCAAGACAACGCTTTTTAAAGGTATAAACGTAATTACCCTGTTTAAAGAAGTCAAAAACGCAAATAAAAATGATAAAAGTTGGCGGCAGCAGGTCATAAGGCTGGCCTGCCTGCAGCAAATCAAAATCAAGCAGCGCCTGGTAATAGCGGGAACGCTTGGGCAGGACATAGGTGTCCGTATGGGGATTCTTATTGTTCTTTACCTGCATCTCCAGATTATAATGAGTGTTTTTATCGTCCGCTACAATGATATCAAGGCGGATGCCGTGGCTATTGTAGTTAGGATCAATAGTTTTTTCTGCCTCCAGGTATTTGATATCTGCAATTTCTATCTGCAGCAGCTCTTCCAGAAGATGCTTACAGATGCGCTTGCGCGACATAACCTTTTTGAAGATGAAGTCA
>ULZG01033944.1_pt1 | contig 14628 bp, 7 predicted proteins | sample 1962881 | NCBI WGS metagenome assembly ULZG01 (sample SAMEA4835883, study PRJEB28245) | human gut metagenome | biome: gut microbiome; material: fecal sample | place: Denmark | collected 2008 | reverse complement strand
AATGGAATAGGACCGCTAACAATAGCGCCTGTAGCCTTCACTGTTTTCACGATCTTTTCAGCAGACTTATCCACCAAGTTGTGATCGTATGATTTCAGTTTAATTCTAATTTTTTGACTCATTAGATTGTTATTTATAAAATGATTAAAAAAAACATATAAAGTGGGGCCGGATTAAGAGTCATTCGCTAACCCGTTGCCCCAAATTATTCTTTATTATACTAAGTCTACACGACCCTTCACTTCTTCAAGTACTGCCTTAGCAATTGAGCTAGACACCTGAGCATGATGGTCATAAGTCATAGATGAAGTTGCACGACCAGAAGTAATAGTACGCAAAGCCGTTACATAACCAAACATTTCAGCCAAAGGCACTTTTGCTTTAACAATACGAGCACCTGAACGGCTTGATTCCATACCTTCTACCTGACCGCGACGTTTGTTCAAGTCACCGATAACATCACCCATGTTTTCTTCGGGAGTTACAACTTCCAATTTCATGATAGGCTCAGTCAATACAGGACCCGCTTTAGCACAAGCGTTTTTGTAAGCCTGAATAGCACAGATTTCAAATGACAACTGGTCAGAGTCAACCGGGTGGAATGAACCATCTTTCAAGACTACCTTCAGTGAATCAAGCGGATAACCTGCCAATACACCATTCTTCATTGCAGTTTGGAAACCTTTCTGAACTGACGGAATAAATTCCTTAGGAATATTACCACCCTTCACTTCATCGATAAATTGCAATCCACCTTGAGTAAAGTCTTCATCAACCGGACCAATTGCTACGATAATATCAGCGAATTTACCGCGGCCACCGGACTGTTTCTTATAAACTTCACGCAATTCAACAGTTTTTGTAATAGCTTCCTTGTAGTTAACCTGAGGTTTACCCTGATTACATTCTACTTTAAATTCACGTTTCAAGCGGTCGATAATAATATCCAAGTGGAGCTCACCCATACCAGAGATGATAGTCTGACCTGACTGCTCATCAGTTTTAACTGTAAATGTCGGGTCTTCTTCAGCCAACTTAGCCAAACCGTTAGACAGCTTATCCAAGTCTTTCTGTGTTTTGGGCTCAACTGCAATACCAATAACCGGATCAGGGAATTCCATAGATTCCAATACAATGGGTGCTTCTTCGTCACACAAAGTATCACCAGTACGAATATCCTTGAAACCAACACCTGCACCAATATCACCAGCACTAATTACTTCAACAGGGTTCTGTTTATTTGAGTGCATCTGGAACAGACGTGACACACGTTCTTTTTTACCGGAGCGAGTGTTATAAATATAAGAGCCGGCTTCTACTTTACCTGAGTAAACACGGAAGAAAGTCAAACGACCTACATAGGGGTCAGTTGCAATCTTAAATGCCAAAGCTGAAGTTTTTTCATCTTCACTGGGTTTACGATCTTCTTCCGCACCTGTGCTCGGGTTAGTACCCACGATAGCAGGAGTATCCAACGGAGAAGGCAAGAATGCACAAACATAATCAAGCAATGTCTGAACACCTTTATTCTTGAACGAAGAACCGCAGAACATAGGAACGATGTCCATCTTCAAAGTACCTGCACGCAATGCACGCAAGATTTCTTCTTCAGTGATAGTAGAAGGATCATCAAAGAATTTCTCCATCAAAGTATCATCGAAATCTGCTACTTTTTCAAGCAGTTTTTCTCTCCATTCATTAGCTTCGTCAACCAAGTTTGCCGGGATTTCTTCTACACTGTAGTCTGCTCCCATAGTCTCATCATGCCATAAGATGGCTTTCATCTTAATCAGGTCAACAACACCTTTGAAGTTTTCTTCCGCACCGATAGGAATTACAACAGGACAAGGATTTGCACCGAGCACAGTTTTCATCTGACGAACAACTTCAAAAAAGTCAGCACCAGAACGGTCCATTTTGTTAACATAACCGATACGAGGCACATTGTATTTATCAGCCTGACGCCACACTGTTTCCGACTGAGGTTCTACACCACCGACAGCACAATAAGCAGCAACAGCTCCATCCAAAACGCGTAATGAACGTTCTACTTCAGCAGTAAAGTCAACGTGTCCCGGAGTATCAATCAAGTTAATCTTATAAGTATTGCCTGCATATTTCCAACGAGTTGTTGTCGCTGCAGAGGTAATAGTAATACCACGTTCCTGCTCCTGAGCCATCCAGTCCATTGTAGCTGCACCATCATGAACCTCACCAATTTTGTGGGTCAGACCGGTGTAGAACAAAATGCGTTCCGAAGTGGTTGTCTTACCGGCATCGATATGAGCCATAATACCGATATTGCGGGTCAAATGCAAATCATTTTTAGCCATTTTCGTCCTTTACTTATTTAATTATTACTTGATTAGAATCTGAAGTGAGCGAATGCACGGTTAGCTTCTGCCATACGATGCATATCTTCTTTACGCTTGAAGGCACCACCCTGTTCGTTGAATGCGTCGATGATTTCAGCAGCCAACTTATCTGCCATTGACTTACCACCACGTTTACGAGCAAAAGGATCAAGTTTTTCATTGAGATTGATTCCTTGCGTTCAGGACGGATTTCAGTAGGAACCTGGAATGTAGCACCACCCACACGGCGAGACTTAACTTCCAGCTGAGGAGTTACGTTATCCAAAGCCTTCTTCCAAATTTCCAAAGCTGACTTTTCTTCGTTAGGAAGTTTTGTTTTTACTGTTTCCAATGCAGCATAGAAGATTTCGTAAGAGGTATTCTTCTTTCCATCATACATCAGATGGTTTACGAATTTAGAAACCTTCTGGTCATTAAATACCGGATCCGGAAGGATCACACGTTTTTTTGGTTTTGCTTTTCTCATTTTTCTTAAAAAAATAATGTTTTTTGTTTGGGGCTGCGACTCTTGTTTACTTCAACGCTTCCACCGAAGCATTTACTCAACCTTTAAGCTTTTCCAACAAACCAAAAACTTAAATTAAAATACTTTTTTTCTTTTCGGAATTTCAGCCAGGCTTCAAATTACTTTTTACCTTTACCTTTTGCAGGAGCTGCTGCTGTCCGGCTTTCGGGCGTTTAGCACCGTATTTAGAACGTCTTTGTGTACGACCAGCCACACCCGCTGTATCCAAAGTACCACGAACAATGTGATAACGTACACCCGGAAGGTCTTTCACACGACCACCACGAACCAATACGATTGAGTGTTCCTGCAAGTTGTGTCCTTCTCCCGGAATATAAGAGTTCACTTCCTTAGAGTTTGTCAGACGTACACGAGCAACCTTACGCATTGCTGAATTCGGTTTTTTCGGAGTAGTAGTATACACACGAACACAAACACCACGTCTTTGAGGACATGAATCCAGTGCCGGAGACTTACTTTTCTCAACCAAAACCTCTCTTCCTTTTCTTACTAGCTGTTGAATAGTAGGCATTTTGTTTGATTTTTAATTGTTATATATTGTTTATTAATTTACTATTTTAATCCAAAACTATACATTTTGGGCTGCAAAGTTACGAATAACATTTTAATAAACAATACTTTTAAGCAATAAAAATAGCCTGTCTCCAAAAAAAATCTTTTGAAAAACAGGCTAATATGCCATTTCCACGACAAAGCTATAACTTATGCCTCTCCTTTAAAGCCACTCATAGGAGGAATAAAAGTCTTGCCATCAGGACCGCCATTGGCACCATTCATTTCTTCAGGCATACGGATCGGTCCAAAGTTGCGCTCATACTTTGCCACATTTTCTTGTAAAGCATACATCAGACGCTTAGCGTGTTCAGGAGTCAATACAATACGAGATTGAACTCCTGCTTTCGGCAACCCAGGCATTACACGTACAAAATCTACTATGAATTCTGAACTAGAATGGGTAATTATGGCAAGATTGGCATATGTGCCTTGTGCTACTTCTTCTTTCAACTCTATTTGAAGCTGATTGTTGTTTTTTTCGTTTTCCATGATTATTTTCTTCTATAATTAAAGGTAAATATTATCTGCTTATTATTAGCGGGCGAACAAAAATAAGGAAAAGGAACCAATCAAGCAACAATAGACGCACTAAATATCATTTTTTTCTATACAGAGAGGAATATAAGGAATGGTAAACCAAAAGCAAGATCCTTTTCCTTCTTCTGATTCTACCCCGATACATCCCCCCATTTTTTCCACAATAGTACGACAAATTGCAAGCCCCAGCCCTGTTCCCGGTTTAGCTGAATCAAGTCTCACAAATCGTTCAAACACTTTCTGCTTTTGGGATTCAGGAAAACCACATCCGGTATCAGCCACATAAAAATAAAGCATTTTTCCATGAATTTCATAACCTAAACGAATACTGCCTTTGGTAGTAAACTTAATAGCATTTGTCAATAGATTAATAAGTACTTGAGAAAGCCGTTTTTTTTCCGCCACGACAAAACAAGGAGCAGAAAGTGTTACACAATTCAAAATAACCTCCTCGGCAACAATTCGTGTACGCATTGCGCTTGCCAATTCTTCCAATAATATATTCAGCTCCATTTCTTCCTCTGCAAAAGTCAATGTTCCCGACTCTATTTTTGACAGATCTAAAATATCATTAATAAGCTGAAGCAGCAAAGAACAATTATTTTCCAGAACTTCTGCATACATTCGCTTTTCTTCTTCGGTAGCAGCAGTAACAATCAAATTCGAAAACCCCATAATAACATTAAGCGGCGTTCGTATCTCGTGGCTCATATTGGCTAGAAACACTGATTTATTTTGATTAGCAGCTTCGGCTTGAGCCTGAGCGGCTCTAGCTTTCCTCAACTCGACTTGCAATTGATGGTTGAGTTCTTCCAATTCTTCTATTGTTTTCATAGCAGCCCAATGTACCCCTTCCCTGCTCCCTGAGGATGGCATAAATATATAAAAAAGCGTGGGAACTGTTTTAATGTCTTATCTGTGTTAGAGGTATCCCCATACCCACGGAACAAATAAAAACAACAGTCCCACGCCGTTATGCATATTTCCTTTTAGAAGGAAGTATAAACACACGACGTGAGCGTTCTGTTGTATCCACTTTGTTCCGCTTCGAAAATTGGGGATTTTCTAACACAAAGTAATATCAAAAACGCTCTATTTACATTAATATATCAAACACGAACTCTCTTTGTCGCTTTGAATGACCACAAATATAGATATATTATTCTGAAAAAGGGACTATTATTATCAAACTTTTAGAAAAACAATGATAGCCTGTTGAGAAATGGCTGAAATCTTTTTATCACAAAATATGATTTACGAATGATTCGGAATGTCATTTCTATTTAGTGAAGACCGGCTTGCCAATGCCGTATGATTTCGCTTGACTTCCTTTGTGCAGTTGACTTATTGCTGCTATCGCATAGAAGGCTTGTTGGTGTTAACTTACCATTAAGGAAAATTACGCAAACATATAAATGTGGAAAAGAAATCAGCTACAAAAGTCCGTGGCTAGTATCGGAGCAATGCCGGCTCTCGACTTTTCCTATACGTGGTTTGTCATACAATGACAAATCCACAAAACCAACTGTATTTTTCATCCACAAGCGGAAATATGTTTCCTCCTTTCATTAACCGCCAAAACGTCCTGTTAATGGGAGTTCCGGTGGTGAATGAACATGCCGTGTTGTCTTTTCAGCCTCCTTTCATTTTAAAACATCTTTCGGTGAAAAAAATGCTGAAGGCAGACTTGAAAACGGCTTGGGAAGTGTGACTGAAATGGGAGTGAAGGGATACCCTTTCATTATTAGCCGGCGGTTGTTCGCACGTTTTGATTAAAATGTAAGGATGAACGGAAAAGAAGGAATGACCAATTTGATGAAAGGTAATCCCATCTGCCCTTACATAAAAAACATACCGGGTTTTTTTTAAAAGGTGGTGAAGTTTGTAAGAAACTTCCCGATCTTTTTAAAAGACATCAAGGTCTTTTTGACACATACAGTGGCACAAGCCTGTACCTATATATGTGTAAGCCCACACGTATATATGCATCGGGCTACACGGACGTACGCATAAGCCTACACATATATATGTCATTGTGTCAGATTCCGTCATATCCTGTACCGGAATTTGATTTGTTTGCCTCCTCTTCTAGACAAACGCTTTTTTATGTTGTATATTTGTAATTCGCCCAATCTCAAAAAGTGCCTCATGAATGTATTCATCACTCTCAAAACAATCTTCCCCGGAAGCATATTGAAAGAAAGCCGGGAAGATATCTTCGAAAAACATTGGAGAGGCAGTAGAATCAGAATCCTCGAAAGATGCTGTCAAGAAGACGACGCCATGCTCCCTGATACAGGAAGTAACCGCTTTTCTCACCTCCCGCTGCCGCTTCCGGCTCAATGTGCTGACCGAGGTAGCGAGTGTGAATGCTGGTTCCTTTCATCCTGATTGAGACAAGAGCATACTTGCGTCACTCCATTTTTCCGCTATGTAATGGTAGGGAAAAGTGATGAAGTCAGGAGGGTATACCCATGCCGGGTGAACAATAAAAAGGTCGGTCTCCCATTAGGAAAACCGACCTTCTATTTAAAGTCTTAATGAATCGTATTATTCTACTTCACTATAGTCAAGTACATTTTTGCGATTTGCCAAGATGCGATCGTATTCTTCTTTCGAACCAACAACAATCTTTTCAAATTCACGCTGTCCGGTACCGGCAGGGATCAAGTGACCGCAAATCACATTTTCCTTCATACCTTCCAATCTATCTACTTTACCATTAATAGCAGCTTCATTCAGAACCTTGGTTGTTTCCTGGAATGATGCAGCAGACATGAAGCTTGAAGTTCCCAAAGCAGCGCGAGTAATACCTTGCAGAATCTGAGTAGATGTTGCAGGAATAGCATCACGCACTTCAACGGGTTTCAAGTCACGACGCTTCAACATACTGTTCTCATCACGCAACTTACGGGCTGTTACAATCTGACCCGGTTGCAAGTTCTGAGAATCTCCGGCATCAACAACCACCTTCTTACCCCAAATACGGTCATTTTCTTCCATGAAGTCTTGCTTATCTACCACTTGCTGTTCCAAGAAGCGGGTATCACCCGGTTCATCAATTTCAACTTTACGCATCATTTGACGAACGATAATCTCAAAGTGCTTATCATTAATCTTCACACCTTGCAGACGGTAAACATCCTGTACCTCGTTTACGATATATTCCTGTACAGCCGTAGGACCTTTAATGGCCAAGATGTCGGCAGGAGTAATCGCACCATCAGACAGCGGAGTTCCGGCGCGTACATAGTCGTTCTCCTGAACAAGAATCTGCTTAGAAAGATTAACCAAGTACTTCTTCACTTCACCAGTCTTAGATGTTACAATAATCTCACGGTTACCACGTTTAATCTTACCCATGGTAACTTCACCATCGATTTCAGAAACCACAGCAGGGTTGGACGGGTTACGTGCCTCAAACAATTCTGTAACACGAGGCAAACCACCGGTGATATCACCAGCTTTACCAACAGCGCGCGGAATCTTCACAAGGATGTCACCGGCCTTTACCGATTGATTGTTTTCAATAACAACGTGTCCACCCACAGGGAAGTTATAAGTACGTATCAAGTTACCATCTTCTGTCGTAATATGAGCAGAAGGTACTTTTGTCTTATCCTTAGATTCGATAATGATGATTTCACGCAAACCGGTAGCTTCATCCGATTCTACCTTATAAGTTACGTTCTCAACCATACTCTCGAACTCAATCTTACCGGTTGCTTCAGTAATAATAACAGCGTTGAACGGGTCCCATTTAGCAATCAGTTTACCCTTCTCAACCACATCACCGTCAGCAGCATACAATTTAGAACCGTAAGGAACATTATGAGTTGATAAAATGATACCGGTATTTACATCAATAAAGCGAACCTCGGCCAAACGACCTACTACCACTTTCACAGCTTCACCGGTAGTTTCATCTACTGTATCAACAGTACGAAGTTCCTCAAATTCCAGACGAGCATTGTTTTTGGCAACAATACTTGCATTGGCAGCCATGTTACCGGCAATACCACCGGCATGGAAAGTACGCAACGTCAACTGAGTACCCGGCTCACCGATAGACTGTGCAGCAATGACACCGACAGCTTCTCCCTTTTGAACCATACGGCTGGAAGCAAGGTTACGTCCGTAACACTTGGCACATACGCCTTTCTTCGATTCGCAAGTCAATACAGAACGGATTTCTACACTTTCAATCGGAGAATCTTCAATTTCCTGTGCGATATCCTCAGTAATTTCTTCACCTCCGGCAACAATCAATTTACCGGTGGTAGGATGAATAATATCATGTACAGAAACACGTCCGAGGATACGTTCATACAGAGTGGCAATAACTTCATCGTTATTTTTCAAAGCAGTACAAACCAAACCGCGCAGTGTTCCACAGTCTTCTTCATTAATAATCACATCATGCGATACGTCTACAAGACGACGAGTCAAGTATCCGGCATCGGCAGTCTTCAAAGCAGTATCCGCCAAACCTTTACGAGCACCGTGGGTAGAGATAAAGTACTCCAATACCGACAAACCTTCCTTAAAGTTTGAAAGAATCGGGTTTTCAATAATCTGAGCACCTTCAGCACCGGCCTTTTGCGGCTTAGCCATCAAACCACGCATACCTGACAACTGACGAATCTGTTCCTTAGAACCACGAGCACCGGAATCAAGCATCATAAATACTGAGTTGAAACCTTGGTCATCATTTTTAATAGTCTTATAAAGGATGTCAGACAAATCGCTGTTGACATGAGTCCATGTATCAATAACCTGGTTATAACGTTCATTATCAGTGATGAAACCCATATTATAGTTCATCATGATTTGCTCAACTTCTTCGTTACCGCGTTTTACCAGTTCTTCTTTTTCCTTCGGAATAATAATATCACCCAAGTTGAATGACAAACCACCCTTGAACGCCATGTGGTAACCTAAGTTCTTAATACCGTCCAAGAATTCACAAGCACGAGCAACACCCACAGCCTTAATAACATCACTAATGATGTCGCGCAAAGACTTTTTAGAAATAATGGTATTCAGATAACCTACTTCAGCCGGAACGATTTCATTTACAATCACACGACCTACAGAAGTTTCTTTCATCATCACATCTACAATGTTGCCATCCTTATCCAGGTCTTTTACAACAACATTGATGATAGCATGAATATCTACCTTTCCTTCATTATAAGCAATCAAAGCTTCTTCCGGTCCATAGAATGTCAGTCCCTCACCCTTCGCACCTTTTCTCAGTTTTGTAATATAATACAAACCAAGTACCATATCCTGTGCGGGTACAGTAATAGGTGCGCCGTTAGCCGGATTCAAAATATTATGTGCCTGAAGCATCAACATCTGAGCTTCCAATATAGCCTCATTACTCAAAGGCAAGTGAACAGCCATTTGGTCACCGTCAAAGTCGGCATTGAACGCAGTACATGCCAATGGGTGTAATTGGATAGCCTTACCTTCAATCATATGGGGTTGGAATGCCTGAATACCCAAACGGTGCAATGTCGGCGCACGGTTGAGTAATACCGGATGTCCTTTCATGACATGCTCCAAGATATCCCAAATAACAGGTTCTTTGCGGTCTACTATCTTCTTGGCAGACTTAACAGTCTTCACAATACCGCGTTCTATCAATTTACGGATAATAAACGGCTTGTAAAGTTCGGCAGCCATCAATTTAGGAATACCGCATTCTCCCATTTTCAATTCAGGACCAACGACAATTACCGAACGGGCTGAGTAGTCAACACGCTTACCCAACAGGTTCTGACGGAAACGTCCTTGCTTACCTTTCAAACTATCAGACAGTGATTTCAACGGACGGTTTGCATCTGTTTTTACAGCACTTGACTTACGTGAGTTATCGAACAATGAATCGACAGCTTCCTGCAACATACGTTTTTCGTTGCGTAAGATTACTTCAGGAGCCTTGATTTCAATCAGTCTCTTCAGACGGTTGTTACGAATAATCACACGACGATACAAATCATTCAAGTCTGAAGTTGCAAAACGACCACCATCCAACGGAACCAACGGACGAAGTTCGGGCGGAATCACCGGAACAATACGTACAATCATCCATTCAGGTTTATTGCGTCCGCGAGATGCACGGAACGATTCAACGACCTGCAAGCGTTTCAATGCTTCATTCTTGCGCTGTTGTGAAGAGTCGTTGCTTGCCTTGTGACGCAATTCATAAGAAAGTGCATCCAAATCAAGTTTAGCCAACAAATCATAGATGGCTTCAGCTCCCATCTTAGCAATAAACTTGTTAGGATCTGTATCTTCCAGATATTGATTTTCTCTCGGAAGTTTTTCCAGCAAATCCAGATATTCCTCTTCCGAAAGCAAATCATATTCATTTACGCCTTCTTCAGCGGCAGCACCCGGCTGAATTACGACATAACGTTCATAGTAAATAATAGAATCAAGTTTCTTGGTAGGCAATCCCAACAAGTAACCGATTTTGTTCGGCAATGAACGGAAATACCAAATGTGTGCCACAGGCACTACCAGCTGGATATGCCCCATACGTTCACGACGAACTTTCTTTTCTGTCACTTCAACACCGCAACGGTCACAAACGATTCCTTTATAACGAATACGTTTGTACTTACCGCAATGACATTCATAGTCTTTTACCGGACCGAAGATGCGTTCGCAGAACAAACCGTCACGTTCGGGTTTGTAGGTACGGTAGTTGATAGTTTCGGGCTTCAACACCTCACCACTCGAATTCTCAAGGATTTCTTCAGGTGAAGCCAAACCAATTGAGATTTTCGAGAAATTACTCTTTATCTTCGTTTCTTTTCTAAAAGCCATACTTTCTTGTTTATATTGTAAAGAGTTATATTTTTATTATTCAAGGTTGATACTCAATCCCAATCCTCTCAATTCATGTAACAATACATTCAGAGATTCAGGAATGCCCGGAGTAGGCATCGGTTCACCTTTTACAATAGCCTCGTAAGCCTTAGAACGTCCAACAACGTCATCAGACTTAATAGTCAGGATTTCCTGCAAGATATGCGCTGCGCCGAATGCTTCGAGCGCCCAAACTTCCATTTCTCCGAAACGCTGACCACCGAACTGAGCCTTACCACCAAGCGGTTGCTGAGTAATAAGAGAGTACGGACCGATAGAACGTGCGTGCATCTTGTCTTCAACCATGTGGCCTAACTTCAACATATAGGTCACACCTACCGTTGCCGGTTGGTCAAAGCGTTCACCGGTACCACCATCACAAAGATACGTCTTACAGTAACGAGGCAATCCGGCTTTATCCGTCCATTCATTTAAGTCATCCATAGATGCACCATCGAAAATAGGAGTAGCAAATTTCACGCCCAATTCTTTTCCGGCACGACCTAATACAGCTTCAAAAATCTGACCGATGTTCATACGAGAGGGCACACCCAACGGATTCAGTACGATATCTACCGGAGTACCATCAGCCAAGAACGGCATATCCTCCTGACGGACAACACGAGATACAATACCCTTATTACCGTGACGACCTGCCATCTTATCACCCACACCAATCTTACGTTTCTTAGCAATATAAACTTTAGCCATCTGAATAATACCTGAAGGCAATTCATCACCTATTGTGATTGCAAACTTCTTACGTTTCAGTTCGGCGTCCAGTTCTTTATACTTCTTCAGGTAGTTCATTACCAAGTCACGAATCATATCGTTCTTGTGAGTATCCGCTGTCCACTTGCTCAACTGAATCACTGTATAATCCAATGACTCAAGGTCGCGTTTTGTAAACTTAGCGCCCTTAGCGATAACTTCGGTTCCCAAGTAATCTTTTACACCCTGAGAGACTTTACCATTAGTTAATACCAACAATTTATCAATTAAGATATCCTTCAGCTTAGCTGCCTTTTCTTCAAATTCATCATTCAGTTTCGGCAAAATAGCTTTGTCGGCATTCTTTTCACTTCTGGTTTTCACAACGCGAGAGAACAACTTCTTGTCAATAACGACACCACGCAATGAAGGAGAAGCTTTCAATGAAGCATCCTTTACATCACCGGCTTTGTCACCAAAGATAGCGCGAAGCAATTTTTCTTCAGGAGAAGGATCTGATTCACCTTTCGGAGTAATCTTACCAATCAAAATATCACCCGGTTCAATACGAGCACCGACACGTACAATACCGTTCTCATCCAAATCCTTAGTTGCTTCTTCACTCACGTTAGGAATATCAGAAGTCAATTCTTCCATACCGCGCTTCGTTTCGCGCACTTCCAATATATATTCATCCACGTGTACAGAAGTCAATAAGTCTTCACGTACAACGCGTTCATTCAATACAATAGCATCCTCATAGTTATATCCCTTCCAAGGCATATAAGCAACCAACAGATTCTTACCCAATGCCAACTCACCACCTTGTGTTGAATAACCTTCCGTCAGAATATCACCTTTCTTTACACGCTGACCCTTATCACAAATAGGACGAAGGTCAATAGTCATGCTTTGGTTAGTCTTACGGAATTTAGGAATTCTATATTCTTTCAAAGCAGGTTCGAAGCTGACAAATTCCTCATCTTCCGTTCTGTCATACAAAATCCGGATAGTGGTTGCATCTACATATTCAATCACACCGTCACCTTCAGCAGCAATCTGAGTACGAGAATCTTCAACCAATTGCTTTTCGATACCTGTACCTACAATAGGAGCCTCTGTACGCAACAAAGGAACTGCCTGGCGCATCATGTTAGAACCCATCAATGCACGGTTAGCATCATCATGTTCCAAGAACGGAATCAAAGATGCCGCAATAGAAGCAATCTGTTGAGGAGATACATCCATCAACTCTACCTGATCAGGAGTAACAACCGGATAATCGGCATCGCGACGAGCCTTAACCTTGTCACGAACAAACTTACCTTCATCATCCAAAGGTGCATTACCCTGAGCAATAATCTTATCTTCTTCTTCTTCTGCAGTCAAGTATTCAATTCCTTCATCAGAAATATCCACCTTACTATCAGCTACCTTACGATAAGGAGTAGAAATGAAACCAAGTTCATTAATTTTAGCATAAACGCACAAAGAAGAAATCAAACCGATATTAGGACCTTCAGGGGTTTCAATCGGACACAAACGACCATAGTGAGTATAGTGTACATCTCGCACCTCAAATCCGGCACGGTCACGTGACAAACCACCAGGACCTAACGCAGACAAACGACGTTTGTGAGTAATTTCAGCCAACGGATTGGTCTGGTCCATGAATTGTGACAATGCATTTGTACCGAAGAATGAATTGATAACAGAAGAAATAGTCTTCGCATTAATCAAATCAATCGGAGTAAATACTTCATTATCACGTACATTCATACGTTCACGAATAGTACGAGACATACGAGCCAATCCGATAGCAAACTGATTGGACAACTGTTCTCCCACTGTACGCACACGACGATTACTCAAGTGGTCAATATCATCAACATCAGCCTTAGAGTTAATCAACTCAATCAGATACTTGATGATCTCGATAATATCTTGTTTTGTCAATACCTTCACATCCATATCCGTAGTCAGCCCCAACTTCTTGTTGATTCTGTAACGGCCTACTTCGCCAAGGTCATATCTTTTTTCAGAGAAGAACAGGTTATTGATAACCTCACGAGCACTGGCATCATCAGCAGGATCTGCATTACGCAACTGACGATAGATATAAAGCACAGCCTCTTTTTCTGAGTTACTCGGGTCTTTCTGAAGCGTATTAAATATAATAGAATAATCTGATGAATTAGCTTCTTCCTTATGAACAAGGATATTCTGAACGCCTGAGTCGATAATTTCATCTACATGCTCTGCTTCAAGCACAGTTTCACGGTCAATGATAACCTCATTACGTTCAATAGAAACAACTTCACCGGTGTCTTCATCTACAAAATCCTCTGTCCATGTCTTCAAGACACGCGCAGCAAGTTTTCTTCCTACAACCTTCTTTAAATTGGCCTTATTGACTTTAACTTCTTCAGCCAAATTAAATATTTCGAGAATATCTTTATCATTTTCAAAGCCGACAGCTCTCAACAGAGTAGTAACAGGCAATTTTTTCTTACGGTCGATATAAGCATACATCACATTGTTAATGTCTGTAGCGAATTCAATCCATGAGCCCTTGAATGGGATAATACGTGCGGAATATAGTTTTGTACCGTTAGCATGTACACTCTGTCCAAAGAATACACCCGGAGAACGATGCAGCTGAGAAACAACAACACGTTCAGCACCGTTAATCACGAAGGTTCCCTTCGGCGTCATATAAGGAATAGGACCCAAATAAACATCTTGAATAACAGTATCAAAATCCTCATGATCGGGATCTGTACAATAAAGCTTCAATTTAGCTTTCAAAGGTACACTATAAGTGAGCCCACGCTCTAGACAATCATCTATTGTATAGTGAGGGGGATCAATGTAGTAGTCCAAAAACTCAAGGACAAAGTTGTTACGTGTATCAGCGATAGGGAAGTTTTCAGCAAATACTTTATACAGCCCGTCGTTCTTTCGTTTTTCGGGTGGGGTATCCAGTTGTAAAAAGTCTTGGAATGACTTCAATTGCACTTCCAGGAAATCCGGATACTTCAT
>ULZG01025692.1_pt1 | contig 14954 bp, 20 predicted proteins | sample 1962881 | NCBI WGS metagenome assembly ULZG01 (sample SAMEA4835883, study PRJEB28245) | human gut metagenome | biome: gut microbiome; material: fecal sample | place: Denmark | collected 2008 | reverse complement strand
TCTGTTTGTATAAAAGAAAGAAACATTTCTCCTGAAAAATATTCAATAGAGGAAATTGAGCAATTAGAAGATTTTGAAAAGAGATTGCTTGATAGTAAAAATTATAGCGTTGTAAAAGAGATAATTCTTTTTTTCAATAATCGGCTTTATTAAAAAAGTCCATCCTGATATATTGGGATGGACTTTTTTATTGTAAATGATTACTTTATTCGTTTACTTATCTTATTTTCATATAATATTATACATTCGAATAAATATTTAGCTACGACTGGATTCACGGCATTTCCAAGACATCCAACGCGGTGTGTCCAACCTCGAATCCCATCATTGATTCCAATATGTTCACGATCTGGCATTTCGAGAACCCTTTGAGCGATAGAAAATCCACAGTGTTGGTTTGATGGCGGGACAAATATGCCTTGAGCTTGGTTCCACTCTTGAAACCGCCCCGCTTGTCGTTTGACTTTGTTGGAGTAGGCAATAACGTACAACCTCTCCCTGCGATGGTCGAAACCAAAGTCGGCATTCGATAGACATTGCCATTCCGCATCATACCCGATTTCGGAAAGATCGCATAAGACCCGTTCGAATCCTCGAAAAAGGAGAGCTGTGCTGTTCTCAATGATGACATATCGAGGTCTAACTTCCCGTATAATTCTATACATCTCACACCATAATCCAGAGCGGCTTCCGTAGATACCCACACCACCTCCTGCAAGGCTGATGTCTTGGCATGGAAATCCTCCACTAATGACATCCACGTATCCCGGGTTTGAGAGTTGCTTGATATCTTCATGTTTTGTAGTTTTCGGAAATACTTTTTCTAAAATTCTTCGAGGATAGGAGGCGATCTCGCAGCTCCACAAGGTGTGAATGCCCACCCATTGGGCGGCCTGCTCAAAACCGCCTATTCCAGAGAAGAGAGAACCATGTGTCATACCTGCTTTTCCTTCCATTTTCGTTCCTGTTCCGTGATCCAGTCGTATATCCCGGCCAAGTAGGAAGGCCGCCTACCTGCTTGTCGTCGATGTAACAGTGGGCGTAGACCTTGCGTGCGTCGTCGCCGTAGAGGGCGAGGTTCGCCGGCTCGTGGGCGTTGATACGGTCGAAGGGGATGCCTTGCTCCAGCATCCAGTTGATGGCCTTCTCCAGCCGCTCACCCCAGCGACAGGTCCACAGGATGAGATAATGGCCGTCGGCTTTCAGCTTGTTCATCACCTCCACGGCGTAGGGCTTCGGGGAGCCTATCTCTGGGTAGGTACCCATGCAGAGGGTACCGTCGAAATCAACAGCGATGATCATTCGTCACCTCCTCTTCCTCATTGATTATCTCCATCTCAAAGTGCATGATTGTCTTCAGAAAGAATTTCCCGTTTTTTCTAAATTCAGAATCCGAATCAATTACCAATGTTTCTTCAAGTTGGCATGCACGAGCCATTGTTTTATGAGCAATTTTACCAAGTGTTTGTGCATCTTTTATTTCGCAAATTGCTTTTATTATCTCATTTGTTGTCATTCTATTTTCGTTTTTAATTTGTGATTTAACTGTCAAATCTCCACTGTCAACTAAAACAGCGACGGTTCCTTTGATTCCTTCAGGTACTCCAGCAGGATGTAGTCTAACGGCTGCGTCTCCCAGTTGATGCCGGGGCGGTTCTTGTAAAGCGACTTGATCAGCCGGCGGCATTCGTCCGGCAGGAGGCCGGTGTCGAGCTTCGCTATCGGGAGGTTGATCCGGTCGAGGGTGAGGGTGGCGGCGTGCATGATCTTCGCGTTGCCTTTCCATACGCCCTTCAGGTAGATTTGCTTCACTGCGCCGATGGCGTTGCGAACCGGGTGGTGCAGGCGGATCGTGGTGAAGCAGGTGCAGTTCAGTTTGTTGTTGAAGTTCTCTTCAAATTCCAATCGTTCGTCCATGACTTTATAATATTTTCCTGTTTGTTGTTTGCATTTGAAGCAGTAGACCGTCCACTTGCTCGAAGTCCTCACCACCCGGCCGACGGTGGTACGGAAGCCGCAGGGACAGACGTAGATCCAGCGACCGGGGGTGAGGGTGGCGGTCTTTACTTTTTTCAATGGACAATTGACAGTTGACAATTGACAATTATTTGTTCGGTCATCCCGAATTGTCAATTGTCCATTGTCAATTGTCCATTCCTTCAGAGTCTGTTGAATGACGGTTCCAGCTTCTTCCATACGCCCATCTTGTCTTTCTCGAAGAAATAGAAGTTGGTGGCGGTCCCTTCGACCAGGTGCGACTCCTTGAACAGGTTCATGATGGCGGTGTATTCCGCGTCGCCGAACTGTTCCTCCAGCTCGTAGAGCTTCGAGATGGACTTGTAGTCGAGATCGCCGTACTTGTTGCGCTCCAGGAGCGTCATGGCGAGTTGGTACATCGGGTTCTCCTGTCCGTCCTCCTTGCCCTCGATCCACTGTTGCAGGAACTCGATCAGGCGCGAGGCGGCGGCATCGGCACGTTCGTCGAAGCGTTTCACCTTGTTTGATTTCACTTCAATGCGGAAGCAACCCTCCTGGATGGAGAACGACATCTGCCCCTCGCGGCGCAACTGGCCGTACTCGGCAAGCACCTGGCGGAACGCCTCGATCTCGTCCACGCAAAAGGCGTGCAACCCCTTCACTTCGTCGCACACGGCACGAACCTTCTGTTCCACCTTCTGTACCAGTTCGGCGCGGATGCCCTCGTAGGCGGCGCGTTTGTCCAATGCTTGTTGGCGTTCTTCCGCTCTCTTCTTTTCCAACAAGGCTTCCAGTTCCTTGCTGGAGAGTTTACTTAAGTCTTCCATTTTTCTTTGTTTTTGAATGTTGATTTATAATTGTCAATTGTCCATTGTTAATTGTCAATTGATTCTTGTATTTCACATATTCCCGGCGGAGGTAGGCGATCGACTGTTCCAGTTTGTCGATCTCCTCGTCCCACTCCTGGAGTAAACGGCGTTGCGCCTCCATGTCGCGGGTCGGCCGGGTGAGCAGCATATCGACCAGGAAGTCGCGTTCGCCTTTCAGGTAGTCCAGACGGCGGCGCAGGCGTTTGCCCTGTTCCTCGATTTCGTCGAGTTTGTCTTGTAATGGTATATAGTGTGCCATAATTGTCCATTGTCAATTCCCCAAGATGGGAAAATCCAATTCCGGGTTGCCGGTAATATCCACGCTGTTGCGCTTGCAATAGAGGTTGTAGATCGCCGTAAGGCGGCTCTCCGGGATCGCGTTGAAGTTGCCGCAGTTGGCGGCGCGGCAGGCGATGCCGATCACGTAGCGCACTTTCGCCTCGCGGCTCTCGAACGAGTAGCCCAACTTGTCCACCCACTTACTGATGGCGGCAATCACCCGCCGGCGGGCGTTGTTCTCCTGGCTATCATAGCGAGTCTTCTTCTGCTGGGGCGTACCCTTCATCGCCTCGATCATGAGGCTGTATTCGCGGGGGTACTTCGCGTACATCTCGCTGAGCGAGGTGGTACGGCCTCTGCTGTGCTCATGCACAATACCCTCCTTGATCACGTCTTTATAGTGCGGGTCGTAGCCCGGCACCTCCTTCAAGAGCGTCCAGAAGAGGGCATGCGAGGGGGCGCGGCGGCTGGTTTGTTTCTTTGTTGTTGCCATATTCTAATTATTAATTGTCAATTGTCTTGTTCCCGGAGGCGGAATCGAACCGCCCCGCGATAACCGTTCGGGATGTCAGTCTGAGATCTCTTCGACTGTCAGGATCTCCTTCAATTTCTCTCTCATTTGGGAAGAGAGCGTCAGGTTGATTTTTTTAGCGACGACCTTTCCTCCGTCGATTGCCAATCCGGTCTTGAAGGTGCCAAAACCCTCCAATACGACCGGCTCGCCGTTTTCAAAATGATTGTAGGCCATTTCTACAAATGCGCTCAGCACGCTCATGGTACGGATGGCCGGTATGCCGATGACCTTTTCTATCTCCGTTGCAATTTCTTTGGTTGAAACCTGCTTACCCTGTATGGGGCGTGCCTCTATTCCTTTGGAAGGCATTTGGATTCTTTTGTACTTAATCATATCATTTATCTGTTTTGAAGGTAAAACATCGATTCGAAAAACTCCTTGGTGAGCGGCTCGCCCCGGCGGTCGGCCTCGCGGATGGCGGGTTCGAGGTAGTCGGCCAGCTCGCCGTAGTTGTCGGCGTTCATCCGGAGCAGCTTCATGAGATCCTTGCCGTAACCCCGTCCCTCGAAGAAACGGGCAAAGGTGCGGTCGATCGGGTGGACGTGGCGGATCCCCGCCTTGAAGCGGCGGATAAACTGGGGCATGCCCTCCTTGCGCTTCGTCTTCTCCAATTTGTTCAGGATGTCGTCCGTCCCGATCATGACGATGGCGCAGATGCCCTTCAGGTAGTCATAGATCGTCTTGATGGAGAGGAGACCACGCACGGAGAGGTATTCCGCCTCGTCGAACACGAGGATCGGCAGGTTGCCGTTGTCGGCGATACGTGACAGCTCCACGCTGATGCGGTCGATCCGGTAGGAGACAGAGCCGTCGAACGACACCTTCAGCACCTTCTGTATCTTGCGCACCAGGTCGCTGATCGAGTCATTCTGGTTGCAGGTGACGACGTAGGTTCCTTGCGGATAGGCCTGCCGGAAACGCTCGACCGTGTAGCTCTTGCCGCACCCCGTTTCGCCCACGATGATGCGGGTGGTGGCGGTCTCTTTCGCCTCGGTCAGTTCCTTGACGATGTCGATAAACTGCTCGGTCTCGACTAATGGCCAATACTCCTTAGCCACCTTGTGCCCGATACGCCCGGCGAGGGCAAGGAACCATTTGTCGTCGATATCCGACTCCTTGCCGGTCCGACTGTTGATGAAGGTGAACACGCCTTTCATCATGCTGCTCAGGTAACTGACGTTTACGCCTGTCAGCTTCGACAGCTCGTTCTGGCTGATGCCTTTCTCTTCCATGTAGGCTTGCGCAGCCTGTATGATGGATTGTTTTTCTTCTACTTTCATAAGTCTCTGAATTTATCTAAGTCTATTCTTGATTTCGCATATTCTTCGTAGGCCATCTCTTTCTGTTTTTTCTCCGTTTGAGCGGCTTTTTGACGTTGTTTGAGCAGAGATTTGTCGAGTGTTTTTTCAGCCAACGCCCTTTCCTTTTGTTCGTTGGTGATTTCCTTGGCACGGTTACCACCCAAAAGGCGAGCTGTCACCTCGTAGGATAGTTGCTCGTCGATCCAGCCGGCCACCTCTTTCACCTCGTTTTCGTACTGCGTGACGGCTTCCACCTGTGCGGCCTGTCGCCATACATGGTGGCCGAGGTTGCGGACGCTTTGGCCGGTCTCCTCCGCATGGCTGATACTTGCCTTGCGTGCGGCGAAGCAGGTGAACATGAAGCGGTCGTCCATCGTGTAGAGGTCGCATTCCTCCTCGTCCCAGTACATACGGGCTTTCACCTTGGCGGCATACCCTAAATAGTCCCGGATTACCTCGCCGATAGATTCCACTTCGGGAATCTCGAACATGTATTTCCGGTCGCCCTTCGTGATGACGATGTTGCCGCGTTGACGGGTGATCTCCTGCTCCGTGTAGTTGCCGGCGATGTGCCTCCAGACGCGCAGGTCGATCTCCTTGGCTTCCGGATGGATGCTTTCTGCATACAGTTCCGAACGGCTCTCGCCGCAGCGCATGACGCGGTTGTTCCAGTCCTCGATCTTCTGCCCGACCTGTTCGATCACTTCCCGGTAGGACGGGAAGGTCTCGGCATTGAGGTATTCGTCGTTGGCGGTATTCTCGATGTCCTTGCTGTCCCAACTGGAGCCGAGCCAGTTGAACTCGCTCCGGATGGTCTTTTTGAACAGGCGGAACTGCGTTTCGGCATAGTTCGCCTGCGAGTTGTGGGGTTCGATCGTGCGTGTCTTCCGGCAGACCTGTGCCAAAAACTCCTTGCTTTTCTCACCCGTGAACGCCCCGTGGTTATCGCTGATGAACTCCATGATCTCACGTTTACCGCAATCGCGCAGTCCCATCAGGACCGCCTCGCGTACCATTTCGGGGGTTTCCTTGTGTTGCCCGACCGATGCAGGAGCCCAACCGACGATTTTGCCGGTCGCCACGTCCGATACCATGATGATATAGAGGCGCATTGAGCGCAATTTGCCTTCTTTATCCAAATAGGAATAGGCAAGTGTCCCGGAACCGTCGGCACACCAAAGCGAGTTGCCATAACGAAGCTTCTCCGAAGGGATATAGGAGAGAAAGGTAGAAGCGAACGCCTTATAGCCGTGCCGCTCGCGGTAGGTCATCTGCTTGGTGTTATACATATTCGTATAGTGGCAGAAGGTGGAATAACTAAGCGGTTTTTCGCCTAAATAGTCGATGTCGCGCTCATATTTTTCCCAAAGGGCGATCTTGCTCTCCTTGGCCGAGCCGCCGAAGTTCATCCATAGTTTCAGGATCAACGCCTCATGCAGGTCGAACCGCTTGATTTCACCGGTTTCTTCATCCACCAGCTTGCACTTGCCGATCTTGCGGGCGTTGTCGTTGCCGTAGCGTCCGGAGACGAAAAAGTCATACTGTTCCGACTCGTCCGCCGGGAAGTAATGGAGCTTCTTCCGGAGGCTCTCGCCGGTAGTCACCGTGAAGCCCTCTAACCGCTTCTTATGCAAAATCAGGGCGCAAGCCTTGTAGAACTCCTCTTTCGTGCGGCAGCCGAACGCCTTGTAGCCTCCATCCGCCGCCAACCGCTTGATGCAACGCGCCCAGGCGATGGCTTCTGCCAGTTCTCCGGCCTTGTCCTTATTATATTTGCAGGTACCGTTTACCTCGTAGTAACGGAAACGGAGAAGGTCGGTGTTACTGATCCGCTCCTTGACATACTCCTCGATACCCCTTTGCGAGCATTGCTCGGCAAGCCGCGCCTCCCGCTGGCGCAATTCGTCAGCCTCCATCATCAGCATATCCTTTTCGCCCAGCCTGGACCGATAGCGAGTATCCTTCCGGTCGGGGATATAGTCGTAATCGTAATAGAAACGGCCGTCAATCCGGGCGTAACGCCACGATTTGCCGGTCACCGGCAGGATGTCTTTCATGCGGTGGCAGGGGGAGACGGAAGATTTATATTTAGAACGAGCACAAACCCGTAAATACTCATCCATGTTATCCCCCAGCGCATCGCAGATCAACCGCTCTGAGACCCACACCGTCGGCGTGTTCTGGAACGTCCTCACTATTATGTCACCTTGTCCGATACTCATTTGTTTATAATTTTTTATTTGTTCCCGGAAGCGGATTCGAACCGCTGACCATATCTTCTGGATTACCAGTTCCGATTGTTCTACCTGACTGAACTATCCGGGATACCACCCTCGTTCCGCGGGCCGCGTACCGATAGAGACACACGCCGTGTGTCTCAACCTAAATCAATCTTAATTGAAACCTAAACCCTGATTGTTATCCTTGTCGCTGCCACCTAACAGCCACAACATTACCTTATCCATCCATACCTCGAAACGATCCGCTTCCTCGCCGCACGCTTTCTCGTTTCCGATCAGTAGCAGGCTGAACACGAACCATACCGTACAGAGCAACGCCCCTGTCAGTTCTCTGTCATTCTCAATTGTCCCTATCCCTGCAAAGAGAAAGATCCAACTGATGGCCCATCCGTAAAGAATCACTTTCGTTTTCATGATCAACCTTCTGCTAATTGCGCTTTCGCTAACACTTTCGTCTCATACACCAGCCCCGGATCCATCTTTTCCATCCAGCCGAACCGTTTTGCCAATAGGCGGTCCAACACCGCCCAGTCTTCCAGGCTCACGCAGTCGTTATAATTGTACCACTGGCTCTCGCCCGTCTCCGGATCCAACCCGACGATGCCCCAGAACTCCTTGCAGGCAGCCCCTATGCACACCTTACACTCGCCCTTGGCGATCACAACCCGGAACACCGGCCGTTCATCCACCTTCCGCCCGGTATAGACCAACATCAGGAAGTTCACCTCATACTCGGAATCCATGTTGAACGGTGCCTCGCACAAGGCCTTGTAGTCAATTCTCTTTCTTGTTTCCATATTCATTCTTTAATTATTAATTCAATTGCTCCGCCCCCGGTCTCGCTCCGGTACTTGCAAGTCGCCAGCTTTCTTAGGCGGAATAGTCTCGGTCTCAGTTAAATTGCCTACCTTTGTAGGTGAACTCAAAAAACTAATCAGTATGAATGATTTGATTAAATTTCAAGAAGCCTTGAACAATAAAGTTAAAGGCTTAAAGTGTCCTGTTTGTGGATGTAGCGATGGTAATTTCCGTACCAAGAACACACAAAACCCTCAAGTATTCGGACTTGTTTGCCCTCAATGTGGCCATGTTATTCTGTTTGACATAGATGTTCTGTTGGACAAATAGTTGGTTTTGTACATCCGTCAGCTATTTCATGTCTTCTGCAAAATGTTTTCAGTTAAAATATTTTCAAAATGAAAACTTTTTATTCTAAGCAGGATGTTTTGAATAGGCTAAAAGAGGCTTATAATATTCAAAAAGACACAGATTTAGCAGGACTCTTGGGCATATCCAAGTCTACTTTATCTAATTGGGTGAGTCGAGACAGTCTTGATTACGACAAAGTGTTTTCAAAATGTGAACATATTAATATAGATTGGCTACTCACCGGTCGTGGTTCCATGCTGAAAAGCGAGGGAGTGCCGCTGATGGGTGACAAGGAAGGGGGGAAAGAGGAGGTTTTGCCGGAAATAAACTACGAATACAAGGGCGCACCTTATTATAATGTAGATTTTATCGGAGGCTTTGATTTGGTATTGAACGACCAAACCCGTAACCCGGATTATTATATCAATTTCGCACCTTACAACAAGGAGGGGGTCATCTGGTGTAACATCACTGGCCACTCCATGGAACCGGAACTAAACAACGGAGACTTCATCGCCATGAAGGAGATGCACTCGCCGATTCAGTATCTTCCGGCAGGAGAGATTTACGGCATCATCACGGAAGACTACCGCACGGTTAAGCGTATCCGCATGGCCGACCAAAAAGGCTTTGTCCGCCTGATCCCTACCAACAAAAGCCCCGAATATGCCGAACAGGAGATTCCTGTTGAGATGATCCGCAAGGTGTATGCAGTGCTGGGGAGTATGCACAGGTTGTTTTAATGATTGAATATCAATAATCAGCGCAAATTGTAAAATAGAAATATATGGAACTGAGAGACTTTATAAGTGAAACACTTATACAGATAGTACAAGGAATTAATGATGCGCAAGAGGCTTTAAAAGATACAGACTGCGCAATCAATCCAAGAGATATCGTCTTTGAAAATCGGAGCTATGTAAACTTGAAAAATAAACTACACATTGTACATGATATTGATTTCAATATAGCATTAACAAATACATCTAATTCAGAAGACAAAACAGGAATAGGGGTTATGTTGGGTTCTTTCGGAATTGGCAACAACAAGACATCTTCAGGCGGGAACACCTCAAATACAAACATATCTTTTAGTGTTCCTGTTGTTTTTCCGTCTGTAGATAATGAGAATAAGCCATTACCTCCAATTGTTATTTCACGAGGTAGGACACACCATTATTGATATAATAGATTATATGCTCCGCAAGATTCATTGTGCAATCACTTGGTTTGTAATTAGGATTTGAAAGCAGCCTTAGGACGATTTTCTTTCTAAGGCGCTTTTCTTTCCAAGCTTTTATTTTTGATAATACAGGTACATTCATCGTATGCAGACTCCTTTCTCTTCATATTCCTTTACTGTCGTTTCCAGCTCCTCTATACGTTTTCGTAAACGTTTTATTTCCTTTAAAATAGGACGAACAAAACCGGTTTTGTCTTCATAGTGAGGAGTAGCACCTGACGACATGCCCATCAATTTCAAGTATATGGCACAAAGAGCATGCCTATACAGGGCCGCATCCCGATGATCGTCAATAAGCGTCCGGATGATACCTTTCCGATCCACCTCGAAGTTAACAAAAACAACGTCGTCATCTTTGTGAACTTTTTCTTCCCGTTTCCCTATAGTTTTTCTGATCAATCTTTTCCACATACTACCATTATTGCTCATAATATTACTGTCTTTACATCGTTTTAGCCCTAAAATTACAACCATTTAAACACACCTCCAAACAAACCCACCCACAAAAACCAACGGTACAGAAAATGTAATACAAAAAAAGTATTACAAAAAGTATTACATTTTTGGTTACAAACCAACGGTACAACAAATGTAATACTTTCCAATTCGTTCCTTACCGTCCGCTCCGTATCAGATGCGACTGGATGATCATAGCCCGTTTGGTCATTTTGCAACTTCCGTCGGTCATTCCAGCGTGCAAAAGGCTGTTCTTGGTGATCCCGATCTCTTCCTCTGTCAACGTGTCGAAAATGGCGGAAATCGAGCCGAAATAGTAATTCTTTTTCTCAAAGATCAGATGTACATGGATTACTTTTGTCATAGTGTATTTCGTATATTCTTTGTCGCAAATATACCAAATAATAACTATATGGAATAATTTGAATAAATTTTCTTCAAAATATACCCAACAGAACAGGAAAGGAAAGAGACCATTTCAACCGCTCACCAGCCTCCATACAATCACTTCTCCAAACGTCCATTTAAGCACCTTTTATCACCCATCTTTACCCATACAGCCAGAAGTATCAGATTCGTCCATTTACAAACTCTTTGTCCCCTCCAAATTAAACCGAAATGCAATTTGCCCACAAAAAAGCGTTCTCATTTAAAATCAAATTCAAATCGATTCAACTTTAAACAAGGACGCTTCAGTTAAGCGTTTATTCTTATTCTTATTTGTCTTTCAGTGTTTTATGCGGTTTCTCCCATTAAATAAGAAGTTGTACTTTTGGTTTTGCCCCCTATAGTATCCTATGCATGAAATTTTTGCTTCATGCCAGAGTGTTGCTTTTCAGATGCAATCGTCGGCAAGTGTTTCCCGCAGTTTGCGGACGGCATTCGCCAAGTGTGCTTCCAATGTTTTGACGGAGATGTCGAGGATGGCAGCCACTTCTTTATATTTGAGCTTGTCCTCGCGGACGAGTTTGAAAGCCATCTTGCATTTGGCGGGTAGCGAGTCGATCGCCAAGTTCAGGCGGTGAATTCCTTCTTGGCTGATAAGCTCTTCTTCGGAAGTCGTTTCGGTCGATGTGAAAAGGTCGATGGAGATTTCGTCCAGCGATACCTGCTCCATGTGCTGTTTGCGATAATAGCTGATCGCCTTGTGGCGGGCTACCGTATATATGTAAGAATCGAAATTAGAGATGCCGGGTAGTTGTTTGCGGTTGTTCCAGATAGCTAAGAAGGTATCGGATACGATCTCTTCGGCTTCTGCCGGCGATGAGACATACATACCCGTAAATCGCATTAGTGGCCCGAAATAGGTCATGTAAAGCGATTTAAGAGCGGTTTGTGAATCCGATAAGGCCATTTCACAAGCCCACTGTATGATATCGTCTCGATTCTCTCCCAAGTGTGAGTAAGATTAACAATGTTCTTATAATAAAAGTCGCGAATATAGCGAAAATCCCCTAGTCCGGTAACATTATTTTTTTATTCAACTGTTTCTGTGGATGTATGGTTTGACTTGTAACATGTTTGTAATATCTATGTCATTTTTGCGTAATATTTGTTTCAGACCTTTGCAACCAAATACATAACAAGCAATTATGGAGACATTCTATCTCTTTCTGATCATTTTCCTCTTTGTGCTGGCGGTGTTTGACCTGTCAGTCGGAGTTAGTAACGATGCGGTCAATTTCATGAATTCGGCAATAGGGTCGAAAGCTGCATCTTTTAAAGTAATAATGGTGATTGCCGCGATCGGCATCTTTGTCGGTGCTTCGCTATCCAACGGAATGATGGATATTGCCAGGCACGGAATTTACCAGCCGCAACATTTCTATTTTTCAGAAATTATGTGTATTTTGCTGGCTGTCATGCTCACCGATGTGGTGTTGCTGGATATTTTTAACTCTCTGGGGATGCCTACTTCGACTACCGTTTCGCTGGTATTCGAATTGTTGGGCGGTACGGTTGCAATTTCATTAATCAAGATTGCCAATTCTAATGGTGCACTCCAGTTGGGTGACCTGCTGAACACGGATAAGGCTTTTACGGTGATACTTGCCATTTTTCTTTCAGTGGCGATCGCTTTCTTTTTCGGGGCCATTGTTCAATACATTTCTCGCTTGATTTTTACTTTCAACTACAAGAAACACATGAACTATTTTATCGGCTTGTTCGGTGGTTTGGCTGCCACTTCCATCTTGTATTTCATGTTGATAAAAGGTTTGAAAGAAAGTTCCTTTATGGAAGGTGATCTTAAAACGATGATTTATAGCAATACGGACACGATCGTGTGGGGAGCACTTATCTTTTTCACTTTATTGATGCAGGTTCTTCACTGGTTGAAGGTGAACGTTTTTAAAGTGGTGATCTTGCTGGGAACGTTTGCCTTGGCTTTGGCGTTTGCCGGTAATGACTTGGTAAACTTTATCGGTGTTCCGTTGGCAGGCTATTCTTCTTATATGGATTTGATGGCGCAGGGAGGCACGACTACAACCGACACTTTCCTGATGGAGTCGTTGCTTGAACCGGCCAAAACCCCGTGGTACTTCCTTGTTGGTTCCGGCTTGGTCATGGTGATTGCCTTGGCTACTTCGAAAAAGGCGCAGGCGGTGATCAAAACGTCTGTAGACTTGGCCCGGCAGTCGGATGGAAATGAAAATTTCGGAACATCGCCCGTTGCACGTGTTCTGGTGCGTACGTGCAACAATGCCTCCAATACGATATTGAGCGTGGTGCCTTTGCGAGTGAAGGACTGGATTGACAGCCGTTTCAATAATAACGAGATAATACTTGAAGATAAGGCCAGTTTCGACTTGGTGCGTGCTTCGGTGAATGTCGTGCTTTCCGGTCTGTTGATTGCGTTGGGTACTTCGTTGAAGTTGCCGTTGTCTACGACTTATGTCGCTTTTATGGTGGCGATGGGTAGTTCTCTGGCCGACCGTGCCTGGGGGCGTGAAAGCGCAGTTTACCGTATCACCGGTGTGCTCTCCGTGATCGGTGGTTGGTTTATTACGGCAGGTGCAGCCTTTACGATCTGTTTTCTGGTTGCTCTGTTGATCCATGTCGGTGGTATTGCGGCAATGGCGGCGATGGTGGGGCTGGCGATCTATATGCTGATCCGTAACCAGATTCTGTATAAAAAGAAGATGAAGAAGGAAGCCATGCAGGAAGAAGTTGATTCCACGATTTCCAAACTACGTGAGACAAAGGACAAACGTGAAGCTCTTTCGCTGTTCCGTGAACATAGTCGCGACGAGCTTTGCGACGTGCTGAACTTCGCTTCCGACACTTTCAACCGCTCCGTTCATGGCTTTATGGATGAAAACCTGCGCGAACTTCGCAAGGTTATGAGCGCGATTGAGGAAAAGAAGAGTTACTTGAAACAGGTCAAACGTGTCGGCACGTTGGGCGTTACCCAGTTGGAGCATGATATTGCGATCGATAAAGGTTTGTACTATTATCAGGGGAATGATTTTGCCAGCGAGATCGTGTTCAGTATCCGTCGTCTGACGGAGCCAGGCAAAGAGCATGTCGACAATCATTTTAGCCCGCTTTGTGAAGTACAGAAGGAGGATTTCGGAAAGATGACCGATGAGATCGTTTCTTTCCTGAACCGCAGTTCGGTTATGATCGAAAGAAATGATTACCATCGTATGGATGACCTGATTGCCGAATCGGTCGATCTGACGGCTAAACTGACGCTTCTGAAGAAGGAGGAACTGAAACGTATCCAAGGACAGAGCGGTAGTACGAAGGTCAGCATGGTCTACCTAAATATGGTACAGGAAGCGCAGAATGTGGTATCTTTTACGGCTAATTTGCTGAAAGTGAGCCGGAAGTTCCAAAAAGAATAATCGGTGTGTTACTTTTCTCTATGAAAGAAAAGTAACCAAAAGTTCAAGGCTTAACCGTCTGGGCTACTCCGGGTAAAGACTACGCTGTCGCCTGCCCGGAGTAGCGAAGCAGGTTCGGCCTTGACTTTTTGGTTACTTTTGGGACAAGCCAAAAGTAATTATAACGATAGCATTTTCTTTTCTTTGACAAGATCACTCTCATCCATCTGAAGCGAAGGAACCGTGCACATCTTGATGTAGTCGCCGGTCTGACAGGTATAATCGTAATAAGCCTGTTGTTCGGAGGTGAAATCCTCCTTTTGGATCAAGCCGCTTTCCATGGATAAAAATTCTTCCGTATCCGTGCAGTCAGACTTCTTGATAAGTAGGATGCGGCGTGCAACCGGGTTCCGGTTGTAGTCAAGTCCGATATATAAACCGCGCAGTTGCCGGGGATTCCGGAAGAATGGGATTTGCAGATAGATTGTTACCAGCGTGAATTGAGGCGAGGGGTTTTCGCTGAACATGCAATAAAAGTTCTGTGGATCACCTGTGACTCCCATGCCCCATTGCGCCTCCCCGTAAGCATTTAACCGTCCGATGCGGATGTACTCCTTGTTTTCGGATAGACTGATGATAAAAGGTTCCATCTTCAGGCAGTCCGAGGAAGAAGAAAGGCTGTAACTCGTGTAAAGTCCGCATATGTTGTCCACCCGTGTGGTGGAAAGCAGTATTTCTTCTTGCAAATGGTCGAGGAAAGGATTGGCTTTCCGGTCGGATTGCATGTTCGGTTCCATTTTGCCCAAACGTTCCAACAATTCCGGCAGGATGGACAGCAGGCGTCGTTTGGATATGTTGTTGACCAATACGATCGCATGGTCCAATGCTTCCTCGTGCGAGCAGTTTTTCAGTTCCTCGAAATAAGTCGGGAGCACTGTTGTGTACAGAGAAGACAGGATGCTGGGAGCCATTCCGGCACAGTCGGCAATCTCCTTCATCTTGATCCCGTTATTGCGCAGATATTCTATCCGGCGGTAGA
>ULZG01046797.1_pt1 | contig 15064 bp, 12 predicted proteins | sample 1962881 | NCBI WGS metagenome assembly ULZG01 (sample SAMEA4835883, study PRJEB28245) | human gut metagenome | biome: gut microbiome; material: fecal sample | place: Denmark | collected 2008 | reverse complement strand
TTACTTTATTTATCCAAATTTTGCCGTTTTTTTGCGAGTTCGTTGTATATTTGTAATAAAAAAACTCCCCCTTACGAAAATTCCTTACATCCCAACAAAATATTTTATTGGCTGTCAAGCATATAGGAGTAATAAGGAGCGCACATAGAGAGTATGGTCTGTAGTTCAGAAGTATACTATAGGCTGGTCTCTATGTATAGCGCACCCATATTTCGTCAGTTTATCTGCATCCACATCAAATATGATGACGCTGTCGTCAACTGTAAAGTGTTTGGAATAAGACTCAATCTTTGCAACGAGGTTCTCTATAATCCTCTTGGTGTTGACTGCCTCATAAACAGAAAACTGCAGCCGTATTGCGCCATGCTTTTTCAGCATTTTCGAGAAGTTGGTGCGCATCTTGTCGTCTGAGATGTCGTAGCTTATAATGATCATACCTAAAACTTAAACGTGGGATATGACTTCACCGACTTACGGCCCATGAAGCATCTGTAATATTGCTGGACATACTTAAAAATATCCATTTTCCGCTCAATCAAAGCATCGTAAAACACCTTATAATAGCAGGAACATTTTTCATGTTTCAAACGATACTCCTGTTTCACCACCGAGAAATCCTTCTCTGAGAATTGCTTTCTATTGAAGGCCAACAAAGTGGCATGATCAATGATGCACCTGAAAGGTTCCATCAAATCGCAAACCAATGATTTGCGGTTGAACCACAGGCGGTGGTAAACACCGACATATAAATCAAAGCCGAACATTCTGATGAAGCATTCCATGAAATTGAACAATATGGTGTATCCAATGTCCAGCGTTGCATTCATGGCATCGCACTTCATCCTTGGATGTCTCCCCTTCCAATTCTGCTTTTGGAAATAGGCCGCAAAAAACGTTTTGGCCACGATACCTTCCAACCCCATCAACTGGTTGTGGTCTATGACGTCGTCTATGGAGTTGAGCGCGGCTTCACATTGGCTGATGGCATTGCAGATGATTTCATCTTTACGCCTCGTCTTGCTTGGTGGGCAATGGTTCCTTTTATTTGTGGCGGGGCTTTAAACAAGTCTTCGTCCGCCTCCATATACACATTGTGCAGGTATATGGAGTACGGACAGAAGACAAAATCATTCAGCATTGAAAGCGGAATATATTCAGTCATCCAGATATGGTTTTTGCTGGGCAAATTTGAGCCATTCCTTATTTTTGATGGCCAATTTCGGACGTTTTCCCGCTGGCGTTTCGCGAATTTGCTTTATCACCCACAGGCCCTTTCTGGCGATGTTGTATGCACCATTAGCATCCGCGTTGTCGGGCAGCGCGCTGTTGCCGCAACGGCTATCGTAGAAGTTCCCCTGTTCGTCAGCCACTGGCGAAATCATGTAATCGACTTCGGTATTGGGTTTGCTGTTGCGCATCTGAAGCAGCAATTTCATGAGTTGCATCAGTTTTTCAAGATGCGCTTTCTCCTTCAACGCACAGATGGCGTTTTTCAAATTGCCACAGATGTCAATGCCGGCTTTTTCAAAGACCTTTTTAAATTCATCGGTCAACACCACTTCTTCGCTATCCCACTGGTTGAGCTTACTGGGATTCCTAAACGTACGTATGCTTGTGCCGTGAGTGCAGAGCGTCCATTTCTCACGCGTGTCTTTGGCTTTATCGGTGAAATTAGAATAGTTAAACGCAAATTCAAACCAGTCCTTTTCAGCGTTGTATCGGATGGCATCGAAGTTTGAGAAAAATGCCCGCGCCTTTTCCACGTTGACATATTTCGTATCAAAGAGATTAACAAAGCCAGTGACGGGGTCGATTTTGCTCGTGTTCCAGGCAGGAACATAGAAGAGACAGCCACTCTACTTGCCAAGTTCTTTGAAACTTTTGAATTTGCTTGTCAACTGAAGTGCGTGAAGTAGCCCGCCCACTTCTTCCTCATCTTTCTGTTTGTCGACATAATAGTTGAGCTTTTCAATCAGCGATTTTTCAAACTGCTCGTACACGCTACGTTCGATTTTCTGCCGGCCACGCATGAAGCCCATATTCAGGTCTTCAAGAATGACGATGGCTTTGTATTCAACCATCATTTTGCTGATGATGTGTACAACCTGCGCCAAATAGCCTTGTTTGATTTCCTTGATGTTATCAATTTTCTTCCAATTGCGCCGTGCCTCTGTCCGATTGTCCTCACGCTCAGCCAGCAGGTCTTTGTAGTTGGTGGCATAAGTGTGGCCACGATACTCGTTGACGATGTCATTGAGGGTCATCTGCTTGATGATGTTCCCCTTCAAATCAATCAAAGAGAGATAAAGCAGATGGCGCTCACCACGGTCAATGCCAATGACATGCTTTATGCCATTGTTCCGAATGATTTCAAGCACCTTATCGTTAATATTGCCACGTCCTGTTGCTTTGAAATTGAGGGTGATGGGCACATGGAACTGGAACTTATCAACCGTGAAGCGGCGGTTTTTCACAATGTCATAGTTGAATTGGCTTTGTCGCTTCTCGTTTTGCTTATTCTTGTTTGGAATGGGCTGATGGGCTTGATGAACGGTGGTTTCCTCCAGTTTCAAACTGCGTTTTCTGTAGAACACCTCCGCTTGCCCGTTGAGTTTGTAAACGACATCTGCCAGATTACGTTCATCAAAAAGTTGCTTCCAATAGAGAGTGTGCATGTTGGGCGTTCCTTTGCTAAACTTGGAGAAATCCTTATTCCATATCTGGAAGAGATAGAGTTTGCCACTTTCAACAAGCTGGTTGATATATGCAACCGACACCTTGCGGAATGCAATTTTATATCCCTGCGAAGGAACTTCGGCAAAAAATTCGACGAGCGACGAATATTCAGAAGAAGGCTTAAACTTGAAATTGAAATCCTTATATTTGAAGCCGTCTTTCTCATAGGTGTTCAGGAAGGCTTTATAACAATCTATCAAATCAGGCAAAACGCCCTCAGCCTCGGCGTCATTAGTGATGATTTTTTTATCCTTATTTTTCAATCTTTCAGGGCAAGACCACCCAAGTTTTTCGGCAGTTTTCCCACATTTTCGGACAAAGGCTCCCAACCCCATAGGCAAAGCGATTTGCTTGTAGTCGATTTTCTCATAACAATCGCCGTCGGCAGGAAGTTCATCGCAAGCAAAGGCGTGGTTTGCTTTCTTGTTCATGATGGCAAGATAGTACATGCCATCCTTGCGGAGAAGAACGGAAGTGCAATCTGTTTCCTTATTCTTGTCCCACCCATTCAACAACTGTGCATTCTCAAAATTCAACTTGATTTTTTCCGTGCTGTATGGCTTTCTTGTAAGCCAGTTGCGCACCTTATTATACAAAGGATTAATGATGTCAAGCGCATCCCAGGCCGCGCGGAGTTTTGCATCAAACTCGTTGTCTTTTTCCGCTTCATCGCCATGTCCAAGCAGAGGTTTTATAAAGTGTTGCAGGGACTTATAGGCATCGAGCAGGTTTTTGACGAGTGCGGTTTCTGCCTCCGATTGTCCGATATTGCCATGCTTTCCAGAGAGGATGTCGCTTGCCTTGGCATAAGCAGTCTCTATTTGGGAGAAAAGGTCTATTTCCTGCTTCCCGTTGCGCTCGGCAGCGCCCAACTGTTTGAAATGATTCTCAATCGTGTGGTCGCAATCAGCCAGAGAATTGAGTTCGGCAATTGAGAAACTCGTCCTTGACTTAAACAGCTTATTGATGCGCTCATCGTATAATTCCGGATTCCGGCGCTCCTTGGGAATCGGGGCATATTCGTTGCGCAAGGCCTGCTTGAGGGCAGACGTGTAGACGTCATATTGCCCAAATATGTTTTGGGAAATATCCGTCAGACCAAGGTCGTTCGCTATGTAGATATGCGCCAAGTCATATTTATCCATATTGAGCAGCAAATCGCGCAAATTGTTTTCTGCATTGTCCGTCAAAGCCCCCTTGAGATTTTTGTGCATCTCCTGAATGGCTTCCACCATCTCTTCATCGCTTTTAAACTCCTCAGGAAGCCACGACAGGGCGACTTTGTCGCTCAGAATCATTTTGTATAGCGGCTTCAATAAGGGCAGACGGGCATCCTTGTGCTGCTGATTGTAGAGGTTGACATATTCGTTAACGCCCTTCAACTTCGTACCGTCTTCCAACACTTTTCCGCCAATGACCAGCTTGTAGAAGTCTATTTTCCTTTGGGTCAACGTGTTGTTGAAATACTCAAGTTGGAAAATGTCGGTCAAATGTTCAACTTTAAATTCCTTGAACTCTTCTGAAAACGCTGCTTCAAATTCAGCAAAATCTATGCAATCTTCACACGCCGCAATCTTCTTGAACGACTTCATGTTATCGTAAAACATGGGCAGATTTTCATGTATAAGTCTGTGAGCGATGGCAGTAGACTTAGCCTCATCAGAATACATATTCTCTCGGTTTTCATGAAACCCCGTGAAATAGGTGGTGAACTTGTTGAAACTGGCCACCAAGCGCTTTTCATTTTCATCCGTTACAAAATTTGGAAGATGCTCCAAAATGAGTTCCTTCTTAAATAGATCCTTATAGGTTTCTCCTTTCTCGAAGGCCGCTACTATTTCTTTGCGCAGTTGGGTTTTGACCTCATCGAAGGCATCTTCATCCCGCTTTGCATTTTCCGCCAATGCCACATATTTCATCAGTTTGTCCGTGGAGAATTTGAATCCATCAAGACACATCGTTATAAAATACTTGTGGTAACGGTCAATGATGTCCTTGACCTTTTTATAATCCTCAGCCCTTTGCTCATCCTGGGCTATAAAACCCTTTTCTTCTATATGCCTAAGGGTTTCTCCAATTGGATTTAAAGCAAGACTGATGGTTTTGGTTAAATAAACTGATCCTGTGAGTTCTTCGTACGTATTCATGTGAATAAAATTTTGGATTGGTTAGTGAAAAATTGTTTGGACATGAAGTTGCCCTTTCTGATTTTCCGTCCCTGACCATATCTTCATGCACGTTGCTAAGGTACAAATTAATTTTAACATAGTCAGCGTCAATACCTGCTTAATTGTTGGATTCAATAAACAGGCATCAAAACAATATCAAAAAAAATCCCTGTATAAGTTTCTAAGTTATTCTGCAGAATGGCCTACGGCATTCTATCCTCTATGCCCCCTTTCTCCCCCTTCCTTCCCATACCACATCTCCCCCTCCGCCGCCATCAGCAGAGGGAATTCTTCGTTTTTATACCTATTAAGGCGACGGTCGGGAACGTAGATGCAACTCAGCGTATAGAGCAGGGATTCGAGCGTTTAGCGGCAGACGGTTGAGCCGATTTATCTAAAATCCCCGTAAACCCTTGATTACATCAGATTATTTTAATACTTTTGCTTCGTTTTAATGGTGTATTAAAATAGAGCATAATGATTAAAACAAAAGAGATTGCCATATTAGGAAGACCTATACAGCTGCAGGAACGAAGCAAGGCGCAGATGGAAGGTGCCACCATCGGAGACTTATTGACATACAAGTTCTACGATGGAGAATTTCATGGTATGCCATTACTATTCGCAGAACCTAAAGGCAAAGTGGCTACGCCACGCTGTTTGTCTGTTACAGCAAACAACCTCACCTCGTTGTTACAACTTCCTATCGTCTTTTTGCTGCCTGCTTGTCCTGCCTATGAACGGCAGAGGCTCATTGACAAGGACGTGTATTTCGTTGTTTCTGAAAAATATGTCCATTTGCCAATGCTTCTGGCAAATGAGCGCATTCGTAAGACCAAACAGGCTAAGACTTTAACGCCTGTCGCACAATACTTACTGCTCTATCATTTACAAATAGGGGGCATTGAGGGAATGGCTGCACGTGACATTGAGGACAAGATTCCATATTCCTACGCAAGTATTACACTTGGCCTCACTTGCCTTGAAGACTTGAGGCTTTGCAAAAAAGTGACTGAAGCCTCCAAGCGGAAGGTCATACACTTTGACATGAAAGGAATGAATTTGTGGGAGCAAGCCCAACCATTCCTCGTTAATCCTGTTGAAGAACGCATTTACTGTGACGGCCTGCTTTCTGACGATTCTTTTCCTGAATGTGGCATCAATGCCCTTGCACATTACACGAGGCTGAATCCTGATCCTGAAAGAACCATCATGATGTCTGTTAAACAGCTTCGGAATTTCAAATCTTCTGAAGCCTTGGTGCGCCCCAACGAATTTGACGGAAACATCATCATAGAGGCTTGGAAATACCCACCTGTCACCGCTATTGGTGTGAAAGCCGAATGGGTGGATAAATTATCTTTGGCCATTTCGCTGCGCGAGGACGAAGACCCACGAGTGGAAGGCGAAGTTGAACGTTTAATTAATGAAATAGAATGGAAGGATTAGAGAAGTTCCGCGAGGCTTTTGAGGCCTACTCAGAAAACTATGTCATCATCGGCGGAACGGCTTGCGACATCACTATGACTGGAACCGCAGTACACCCACGTGCCACCCACGACATTGACATGATTGTTGTGGTGGAGAAGATGACTGCCGACTTCGCAGAGCATTTTTGGCAATTCGTGCGAGAAGGCGGTTATCGTCCGGAGAAACGCAAGCAAGAAAAAGGCGAAGTTCCAAAATACGAACTGTATCGATTTGTCAACGGCAAACCAGACTATCCAGAAATGATAGAATTGCTCTCACGGCATCCTGACATTCTTGGTGAGCCGAAAGGATTGACAATTGAGCCACTCCCCGTTGACGAAGAAACATCAAGTCTTAGTGCTATCATCATGGACGATGATTTCTATCACTTCACCATCCAGCATAGCAAACTGACTAATGGGCTTCGCCATGCAGACTCTGCTGCGCTCATAGCTCTGAAGGCACGTGCTTACCTCAATCTGTTACAAGACAAAGCTAACGGAAAGCATGTCAACAGTAAAGACATCAAGAAGCACCGTTCTGACGTGCTGAAGAACGTGGTGATTATGGAAGACAGCAAGATTATCGCTCCTGAACCAATCGTCGCCTGTATAAGAAATTTTGTTGCCTCCATAAGAAATGATTGGAACACGCTCTCAGAACCTCTTGCCAAGGCTCTTGACCAGGATTTCTCATTCATTGAGGCATTGCTTGAACAATTAGACGGATTGTTTACAACAGAACTATCAAATAAGTAGTCAGAATTATGAAAATACAATATGCATCAGACCTCCATCTGGAGTTTGCCGACAACTGGAGATATTTGAAAGAGAACCCATTGCAAATAACAGGAGACATTCTCGTTCTGGCTGGAGACATCGGATACTTGGGAGACGAGAATTATTCTAAGCATCCTTTCTGGGATTGGGCCTCGGAGAACTATCAACAGGTGATAGCTTGCATGGGCAACCATGAGTTCTACAAATACTATGACATTGCCAAGCTTAACGATGGCTATTGCCTTGAAATACGCCCCAATGTTCACAGCTATTATAATACTGTTATACATATTGGTGACATCGATTTCATCATAACGACGTTGTGGTCTAAGATTCCACTGAAGGAGGCGTACTATACGGAGCAAGTCATAAGCGACTTCCGACGTATCCTCTTCAATGGAGAACTTCTCACCTTTGCAGACTTCAACCGTGAGCATGAAAGGTGCTTTACGTTTTTGAAAGAAGCTGTCTCATGCAGCAAAGCCAGAAAAAAGGTTGTTGTCACCCATCACGTTCCGTCCTTTCAAATGCAATGTCCCAAGTTCGCCGACAGCAAAGCCAATGGAGCCTTCACTGTGGAATTGGAGGATTACATCAAGGATAGCGGTATTGATTTTTGGATATATGGTCACTCTCACTATAATGTGGATGCAATGATAGGCAACACCAAGTGTGTATCAAACCAGTTGGGATATGTCTTTCACAGAGAACAAGAGACTTTCAACCCTTGTAAAAATATCGAGGTATAAATTAGGTGGTCCAGAAATAACATTAGTAATGGGGAAAGAATTAGTTGACAACCGTATCAGCTTCCTCCAAAACTAAATCCGCTCATCGAACAGCGTTTGGCTTTCGTTTTCCAATCCCCCCTACCATCCCCATTTCCCCCTCTGCCGCGCGGCAGAGGGGGTTCTTCGTTTTTACACCTGTTGAGGCAGCGGAATGACGCGCCACCCAGGGCGGCGCGGCTTTTAAAGTTGCTTTTTAACTTGCTTACTGTGAAATAATTAAGCGCGGGAGTGGCGAGAGCTGAAAAATATTTGTATTTTTGCAATTCAGTGTTATACGTAATTGGCAATTCGACTGTTAATCCATCGACCAGTTGCTTGCACGCCCCTTATATCTGAACTTTTTCACTGGCCACGGCCTACAAAACCTACGAACCAACATTAACTACAAACCTATCATTATTTAAATGAAAATCAAAAACCTACTCCTCGCTGCAGTCATGCTGTTTTCCTTGCTGCAGGTGGCGCATGCTGATGATGCTTTCAGACTGCATCGCTACGACTCGTGGAAGGTGATGAAACTGCCGAAGGACGCCATTGTCTTTGCCGGCAACTCCATCACCGACATGCACGTGTGGGCCGAAGCTTTTGGCAACGACCCACGCATCGTCAACCGCGGAAACTCCGGCGGCTATAGTTATGAAGTGCTTGCCAACGTTGAAAGTTGGGTGCGCTTCAAGCCTGCTAAGGTGTTTATCAAAATCGGTACGAACGACTTGGGAACTAACTGCACGGAACAATCCATCGCCGACAACATCGCGAAGACGGTGGACATCATCCGACGCGAAAGCCCCAACACGCAGATTTATTTGCAGAGCATCCTCCCTGCAAGAGACCAGGCGTACAAAAGCCCGAAAACCATTCAGGCAACGAACAAACTGATTAAGGCCATCGCCGCCAAGAACGAGAACACGACCTACGTGGACCTCTATTCGAAGATGGGCGGTATCCTCAAAGGGGCACCCTATTCGCTCGACAACCTCCACCTCGAAGCCTACGGCTACAAACTCTGGGTGGATGCCATCAAGGATTACGTTGGTCTCCCCTCTTCTTATCCTGCCAACACTGAAAAACTTCAGAACACGGCCGGCCTCGGCGGTGCGCACGGCATGCGTGCCACTTATTTTAGTGTCCTGCCCATCAAATCGACCGACGTTCTCTTCTTCGGCGACGAGATGGTGAAGAACGGCGAATGGAACGAATTGCTCCAAAACCAGAACGTAAAGAACCGCGGTTCATGGTGGGGCTACGGCGGCAACATTGCAACCGTCGGCAAATTCGTGGACGCTGCCTTCTCCAACAAGGGTAAAGGCGTGGTGCGCGAGAACCCGAAGAAGGTGTTGCTCTACACTGGAACGGAGGACATCAACGGCAGCACGGACTTGACCACCGTCAAGAACAACTATACGGCCCTGGTGAAGAAGCTCAAGAGCAACGTCTCTTCCAGCACGCCTATTGCGCTGGTCAGCCTGATGCCGACAGCGAATGCCAACAACCGCATCAAGCAGTTTAACGACTGGCTGAAGGAAACGGCGGCTGCCGACGAGCAACTCACCTTTATCGACATCTATTCTTCGCTCGCCACTTCTGCTGGCACGGCGAACAGTAGCTATTTCTCTGGCAACTATCTCTACGGCGCTGGCTATGTGGTCGTGGCCCGCAAACTGGCCGAATTTATCGGCGACTGCACGGTCATCACCGATCAGGAGGCGAAGGACCTCAAGGCGATGTTTGAAGCACGCACCGCGCTCAACAACACAATCACGGCCGCCGCTTCCATCAAGGTGGGAACGGGCCTCGGAGAATACAGCAAGGACGCTGTCAAGGACCTCTATGCGAAGCTCGACGCGATGAAGAATCTCATGGCGAAGGAGGGCGCCACGCTTGAAGAACTGAAGACGATGGCGGCGGAAGCCAACACGATTCTCAACAACCTCAAAAGCAAAATCAACACGCCAACGGCGGAAAACGTGACTGGCAAGCATTTTGCCATCTGCACGCCGCTCCGCGCCAGTCTTTTTGCCTATGCGAAGGACGGGGGCATATATGCCAACCCGTCAAACCCTGGCTATGCGTCTTATCGCTGGACTTTTGAGAAGCGCACGGACGGCGCTTTCAACATCAAGAATGTCGGTGCAAACGCTTACCTGGACCCTTCCGCTTCCTATGACAAGCAGGTCAAACTGGTGACAACGGCGCCCAAGGCTGGATGGAAGGTGGAATATTCCAACACGCTCGAACTCTACATCATCCGCAGCGGCAGCACCTGTGAGCTGAACACCACGACGAAGGAGGGCTATCCTGTTTACAACTGGTATGGCGGCAACACCAACGCACAAGACCGCGCAGATGCTGGCTGCCAGTGGCGCTTCACGGACGTGACGGACATCGACATCAAGGAAGAGCCCACACCCATCAAAGTGGTGAAGGGAACGGCTCAGGAGGGAGCGGCAGAAATCGTGAACGGCCGCACCTACACCATCACCAACCGACAGAAAAACGGCACTTGCTATCCGCTTTACGCCGACAACGATGCGCTGACTGTTGGCGTTGCCAACGCCTTGGCTGCCAAGAGCTACGGCAACCGCGCCAAGTTTGTGGCCATCAAGAAGGGCAAAGACATCTTCGCTTTCAAGAATGTGGCCACTGGCTATTACCTCGTTTGGAAAGGCAGCAACGAAGGCATCAACAACAATGCCGGACTGATGGAGAAATATGACTCGATTTACTGCTGCTTCAAGGTGGCTTCCGTCACGGAAGTTAAAAACGGCAAGATTCTCCTGTCCAAGCGTGCCAACGGCACACAAGACGGCACGTTCATCCAGAACGCCGACGGCACGTGGAACAAATGGGGCGGCCCTTCTTTGGCATTTAAAGACGCCTTCTCCAACGTCTACACCTTGGGCGACGTGACCGACGGCGACAAGGGCGAAATCGTTGACGAAGCGCTCAACGTTGAAGACGAATCCATTGTGGACTGGTTCACCATGCGCATCGGTGCGGGCGGTTTGTACGTCAGCAACAACGGTTCGAAATCTTACATTTCTCTGACAACGAGCAAGACGACCTACGCCGACGCCGACCTCTGGCGCCGCACGGGTAACGACACGGAGGGCTACACCATCATCAACAAGGAAGCTGGTCCCGACATGGTGCTTGCCGCTCCCGTCAAGATGTTGGGAACGACTGGTGGGGAATCTTATCCCATCATGGTCAACAAGAACAAGATTCCTGAAGGCTACACGGCTCTCTGGCAGTTTGCCAAGAGCAGCAACCTGGGCAATAATGTCGAGGCTTACTATATGTATGAGAAGGGCTACACCAGCAACAAGGTCAACAACCGCAATGGCAAATTCGCCTTCTGGAATGGCGGTGCCGACGCTGGCAGCACCATCCGCTGGGAATGGGCGCAACGCGACATTTCTGTCAACATGGCCACTGGCTCCTTCACCACAAGCAACGGCACCTGGGCCAAGACCTGGACATCGAAAGCCGGCGAGCCGAAACTCGTTTTGGACGCTGGATACAACAACATGAACGTGACGGCTTCCGACGAAACACGCATCCAGGCCCACGTGGGCAAATACAGTCCTCAGGCTTACACGCTGACCGCCGGCGCTGAATATAGCATCGCGGCTTACAGTTTCGACTTCGCCATGGCCGACAACACGGCTGTCAAGGTGATTGATGCTTCTGGCAAGTCGTACACCACCAAGACGCCGCAGTCTCTCGCCTGCAAAGGCCTCAAAATGCCCACGGCTTCGTTCACCCTCTCGGGTGCCAACGCGGGCGTCATCCTGACGAATTTCAAGGTGAGCATCCGCAAGGCATACATCGAGCCGGAGCCTCAGGTGGAGATTTTCCCGACACGCACGTCAGCCGACATCCCATACCGCATCCCGGCCATCGCCACGGCCTACGACGGCACTGTCGTGGCTGTTGCCGACTACCGTTTCAGCCGCGCCGACATCGGCAGCGGACGCATTGACCTCCACATCCGCCGCAGCCACGACAACGGAAAGACCTGGGACAACATCCTGAAGCCGGCCGTGATGACGGGCGACGGCAACACTGCCGTTGGACACCAGAAGGCTGGCTATGGCGACCCCTGCATCGTTGGCGACAGCGAGAGCCCCCGCATGATCATCACTTCTTGTTCGGGCACGCCGGGATTCTTCAGCGGCACACGCGACCACCATCAGGGATGGGCACGTTGGTATAGCAACGACAATGGTGCCACTTGGAGCGAACCTCAATACATCGACGAAGAGTTTGTCTATTCGAAGTTTGACAAGAGTGCCTACGGTCCCATCCGTGGCTGGTTTATCGGCAGCGGAAAAATCTGCCAGAGCACGAAGACGAAGGTCAACAAATACCGCCGCCTCTACCTCGTTGGCAGCAGCTGCCGACAGGGAAGCAACGAAACGGCCAACTGGGTGCTCTATTCTGACGACTTTGGCGAAACATGGGAGTTCCTCGGCGGATGTGACGTAAGCCCCATGCCCAACGGCGACGAGCCGAAGGCTGAAGAACTGCCCGACGGCAGTGTGCTCCTGTCGAGCCGCTGCAACGGCGGACGCCGTTTCAATATCTTCACCTTCACCGACACGAAGAAGGCTGAAGGTTCTTGGGGAGAAGTGGCCTTCTCTGGCCAGAGCAACAACGGCGTGACGGCGCTCAACAACGCCTGCAACGGCGAAGTGATGCTCGTTCCCGTCACCCGCAAGAAAGACAACCAGAAGATGTTCCTCCTCCTCCAGAGTGTGCCTTTCGGCAGCGGACGCTCCAATGTGGGTATCTACTACAAGTCTTTGAAGTCGCTCTCTGACTACCGCACGCCTGAAGCCATTGCGAAGAACTGGGACGGACACCACCAGAGCTCTTACATCAGCAGTGCCTACAGCACCATGACGTGGCAGAAAAACAACACCATCGGTTTTGTTTACGAGGAAGACACGTACGGCACTAACGGTGGCGGATATACCATCATCTATAAGAACTACTCCATCGAGCAGATCACGGATTCGGCCTTCACCTACGACCCCACGGTCAACGGCGACAGCCTGACGGCGCTCGGCGTGAAACCCATCGTTGACGCGGTGTTGACCAAGGGTAATTTCGGCACGATTGTCGGACAATACAAGGAGGAAGCTGAAAGCATGGTCAACGCGGCCTACAACACTTACATCGCCGCACCGTCACGCGAAGGCTACGAACGCTTGAATGGCGCCATCGCAAATGCGCCGCGCGTGGAAATCAGCACTGGATGTTATTACACCATCCGCAACCACGGACGTGGCTCCAAGAACTATGTGCTCAACGCCAACAGCAGCAAAGAACTGGGTGCGAGCACAAACGCCGCCACCGACAAGGCTTACTGGTGTTTCGTACCTTCGGCCGATGGCACGAATAAATACCACCTGGTCAGCAAGGCTTATGCCGAAAGCATGGTTGGACGCACGCTGGCCGTAGAAGCCCGCACGACGCTCACGGCCGAGAAGAACGAGGCCGGCATCTTCGTCATCACGAGCAACACTCAAGGGCTCAGCAAAATCCAGTGTGCCAACCCAACGAACGCCTCTTATCCTTATCTGCACCTCGCAGGCGACAATTCGCGCGTGGTGCCTTGGTTGGCCTCATCGCCCGCTGAAAATGGCGCATCGTTTTGGTATATCGAACCGACGGACATCCCGACGGACATTGAGTTTATCACGACTGAAGCCAACACGCAGGGCGTTTCTAACGACGTTATCTACGACCTCAGCGGTCGCGTTGTCTCTGCGCCACAGAAGGGACAGATTTATATTCGCGGCCGTAAGAAATTCATCAAGTGAGCTTGACAGGAATACATAGAAAAAAGCACGCCCCCGAATGGGAGCGTGCTTTTTTTGTGTCCTGACTATTTTCTGACTTCGTTATTCGCTGGCAAGGTGAACACTTTGAGAGGTGGGGGCAAAATATAGAAAATCAAGATTGGTAGAGAGGCGACAACGCCCCTGAAGGGTAGGGTGTTCAAAATTGAAATATTAAGCGGGGGGGAGATTGTGCGTAAAAAGCCTTGTCTGTGGCCCTGCGCGGGCTGAAAGCCCAGCAAGTCCAGAGGAGGGCGTGTCAAAACTCGCCCAACAACTCTGCTTGGCGCAGAGTCGCCAAGAGTTCACAGGAGAAGAAGTCATTCGCCAATCGTTCCTCGATGGCGACTTGCTTCTCATGAATGGCTTGAAACGTTTGCCAAACGTGGTCGGTGCTGCCGAGTTTCCGAGGCAGATCCAACCACGGGTAAAGCGTCTGGCTCCAGTATTGGCATGGGGCGCTTGTCGCCCATGCTTCCGTATTTGCCAACAAGGGAAGCAAGATAGAAAGCGTGTCATCACGCATTTTCTCCAACGACAGGAGCAAGCGTTCCACGCGCTCCTTACTGGCAGGGGCAAAGCGAACATAGCAAGCCTCCTTGCGCAGCACCCTCACCACCTTGTTGCCTTGCTCATTGAGAATAATCACGCTCACGGCAAAGCCGAAGTACTTGAAATCTTGGCAAACACCGAGAAATGTAGTGGAATTTATGTAATTTTGCACCATCAAAAACAATAAAACATGGCACCATCTCCGAAAATATCTGTATGCATTCCAATGTATAATGCAGCCCTTTTTATCAAGGATTGCATAAGTAGCGTCTTACCTCAGTCTTTTCAAGATTTTGAGTTACTCGTTGTTGACTGCGCCAACCCTGAGTGCTCAAACCAGTGTACAATCAACTATTGTGGCCCTACAACACCAACTGCTGGCCCCAGTGGTACACCGACTCCCACAGTAACGACAATGTGCATCGGTCTTTAAGCTAACCAGACCAGACTTGTACTCTCTAATAATGAGGGTACAAGTCCTTTCTGTATGATAAAATATAAGCAAAATACATATATATATGCGAAGATTTCTCTCCATTTTAGTTCTCATGCTTTGCCAGTTCTATGTGGCCAATGCTCAAAAGTGCTTAGTAAGTTTTGGAGTCAATGAAGAGGTTACCGAAATGCCTATTGAAAATGCTCTGTATACTTTGTACCTCAACGATAGCATTCAAGTACCATATAACGCGAGTTCGAGATAATATTCTAAAAAGTAAAGA
>ULZG01032093.1_pt1 | contig 15558 bp, 9 predicted proteins | sample 1962881 | NCBI WGS metagenome assembly ULZG01 (sample SAMEA4835883, study PRJEB28245) | human gut metagenome | biome: gut microbiome; material: fecal sample | place: Denmark | collected 2008 | reverse complement strand
TTGGCAAGGTTATGCTCTACCAACTGAGCTATTTCCGCATTCTGTAATTAGCGCAAGCGATTTTTCGATTGCGAGTGCAAAGGTAATGCTTTTTCCGAAACTACCAAAACATTATAATACTTTTTTCATCAAAAGCTATTATATTGTCTTTTTCAACCCCATTTTGAAGCAATTACACAAGCTTCTTTTCCTCCAAAAACAAGATTCAGGGAAAGTAGAAAAAAACTTCAGCATATTTAAGGAAAAACATCTCGATATTTTTTTATTTTTTGTACAAAAGCCGCCAACCTTTGTACGATTTTTTTTGAAAGATAACGACAGCTATCTAAACCGTCAGGCATCTTCAATAAAAAACGTCCGCACAAGCCTGTTCGAAGGTGTACGGACGCTATGACTTACAGTCAGAAGTAACTTATAATCAACACATTCTATCGCGATAATCTTCATAACGGAAGGTTTTATACACCTCCAGTTCTCCATCAGTATGTAGCAAAGCAACAGAAGGATGATGAATTCCATTAAACATGTTTGTCTTCACCATCGTATAATGAATCATATCTTCGAATATGATGCGTTCGCCTATCTGCAATTCATGATCGAACTTCCAACTGCCCATATAGTCACCACTCAAGCAGCTGTTTCCGCCCAAACGATAAACATGGTCCTCAGGAGCAGCAGTCTTCACAGCATCAGGCGGAAGGGTTTCGGCATTGCGCACCTTAGGCTGATAAGGCATTTCCAGACAGTCGGGCATGTGGCAGGTAAAGCTCACATCAAGAATAGCTGTACGTATACCTCTGCTCTCTACCACATCGACAACCGATGCTACCAGCGGTCCGGTCTGCCAGGTAAAGGCTGATCCCGGTTCCAGAATAATCTGAAGATTCGGATAGCGTTCACGCAAACCTTTCAACAGTCCGATAAGGTGTTCCACATCGTAGTCTTTACGTGTCATCAGGTGTCCCCCACCCAAATTCAGCCATTTCAATTGAGGAAACCAGCGAGAGAACTTTTCTTCAATGTGTTTCAATGTACGTTCCAGCTCATACGAACTCGACTCACAATGACAATGACAATGAAAGCCTTCAATTCCTTTGGGCAAACGGTCGGGAAGCAAATCGGCAGTCACACCGAAACGGGTTCCGGGAGCACAAGGATTATAAAGTTCTACTTCCACTTCCGAATACTCTGGATTCACACGAATACCACAAGATACATGTTCCGGATAAGCCTTTGCCTGCGGATAAAAACGCTCGAACTGCGACAGCGAATTGAACGTAATATGACTGCTATACTTCAGAAAAGCAGGAAAATTGGCCTCTGTATAAGCAGGAGAATACGTATGAGCCTTGCTGCCAAACTCTTCGAAAGCCAGTCTGGCTTCGTATTCAGAACTTGCTGTTGTGTAATGAATATATTCACGGAATATCGGAAACGATTTCCACATGGCAAAAGCCTTGAAAGCAAGAATAATTTCCACACCGGCACGTTCTGCCACACTTTTTATCAGACTCAGGTTCTTTCTGAGCAAATCTTCTTCCATAACATAACAGGGAGAAGGAACTTTTGTTACATCCAACATATATTTATCAATCTTTATTCTATTATTTTAAACCGTGCAAACTTCAGCAGCAACTGCTTTTCTCCCGCATTACGGAAGCGTACCGTTGCCTTACAGTTATCTCCACTTCCTTCAACTTTAATAATCTCGCCTATACCGAAACGTTCGTGTTCTATCTGCTTTCCGGCACAAACTCCATTTACAGCAGGAGAAGAAGCAGAAGTTCCGACAGAAGTTTCCGCCGCAGGAATTCTACGCAGTACACGTGGAGCAGCCGGCTTGACGAAGCGACGAGGTTCTTCGGGAATTTCACCTCCATCAAACATCGACGGCGAATTGCCAGATACATACCGCGGAGTATCTGAATCCATCTCACGGCGAAAACGCTTCGCCCCCTCTTCTACCTTTCGGGAAACGATATCCTCCTGAGGCAGGTTCAAATATCTGGCATCTATATCTTTTAAGAAACGGCTAGGATTACTGAATTCCACCTTACCGTATTTAAAGCGAGTCTTGGCAAACGACAGAAAACAGTGTTCTTCCGCACGGGTAATAGCTACATAAAACAACCGGCGTTCTTCCTCAAGCTGCTTGTATGAATCGCCAGCCATCGGACTAGGAAACAAATTTTCCTCCAAGCCTACAACAAAAACATTCTTAAACTCCAGTCCCTTTGCCGAATGAATGGTCATCAATGTCACCTTGGGTGCATCATCAGCCCCTTCACTGTCCTGATCAGTAAGCAACGACACTTCCGACAAATAATCAGTAAGCAGGATATGCGTATTGCCTTCTTCTTCCCGATCGGCACAGAAATCGTGCATACCGTTTATCAATTCTTCAATGTTTTCCTGCCGGCTCAAATTCTCAGGCGAACGGTCCTGATAAATATCATTGATGATACCCGACTGGCGGACAATGTCTTTTCCCAACTCGTAGGCTCCGGTATGCGAAACCGCTTCTACAAATCCGGCAATCAAATCACGGAATGCCTGCAATTTGGTGTGAGTGCCTTTCGTCAAAGATACTCCATAAGTCAGCGGTTCGTTCAACACCTTCCACAAACTTACTCTATGCACATTGGCTGCATCAATAATCTTATTTAATGTAGTATTGCCTATCCCCCTTGCCGGATAATTGATAACACGCTTGAAAGCCTCCTCATCATTCGGATTGACAGCCAAGCGGAAATAAGCTATCACATCTTTTATTTCCTTACGCTGATAGAAAGACAAACCTCCGTAAATACGGTAAGGAACTCCCCTCTTGCGTAATGCCTCTTCGAAGATACGGCTTTGGGCATTCGTACGATACAATACAGCAAATTCATCGTATGAATATCCTTTTTTGGTCCGGAGCTGGGCTATCTTGTTTGCAACAATCTCCCCTTCTTCCACATCGCTGTAAGCATTGAATACCGTAATAGGTTCTCCCTTATCGTTTTCAGAGAAAACTTCCTTACGTATCTGCTCCCTGTTTTTCTCTATAAGACTGTTTGCCGCCTTGACAATGGTCTGCGTAGAACGATAATTCTGTTCCAGCTTAAACAAGCGGGCATCCTTATATAAACTTGTAAACTTCAGAATATTGTCGATGTTCGCTCCGCGGAAAGAGTAAATACTCTGCGCATCATCACCTACAACACAGACATGGCGATATTTTTCTGTAAGTTGCAGTACAATACAATGTTGTGCATAGTTAGTATCCTGATACTCATCCACCAAAACATAGCGGAAGCGAGAAGCATACTTGTCACACAGTTCCGGATGTGTCTGAAACAATATATAGGTGTAAACCAGCAAGTCGTCAAAATCCATGGCATCACTCTGCCGGCAACGCTCCCAGTATCTCCGGTAAATATCGCGCACAGCCGGTATTTTAGCAGCCTGGTCATTTTCATAAAGTTCACGACTGGCAGCATAGGCATCGGGAAGCATCAGATGATTTTTGGCATTACTGATACGCGACTGTACCACTCCCGGCTTATACACTTTATCGTCCAGCTGCATTTCTTTGATAATGGCCTTGATCAGACTTTTCGAATCGGCGGCATCATAAATAGTAAAATTTGCAGAAAAACCAATGGCAGCCGCTTCCGTACGCAAAATACGTGAAAAGATAGAATGGAAAGTCCCCATCCATAAATATCGCGCACGTTCCGCTCCTACCCGACGCGCAATACGTTCCTTCATCTCACGTGCAGCCTTATTGGTAAAAGTCAGAGCAAGAATAGACCACGGCTCATAACCGTTATCCAGCAGATAAGCTATCTTATAAGTCAGCACACGGGTTTTTCCCGATCCGGCTCCTGCAATAACAAGAGAAGGGCCATCATTGTATAACACCGCAGCACGCTGACTTTCATTCAGTTCATTCAAGTAATCTGTCATACAGGTTAAAATATTTCAGGCACAAAGATAGTACAAATCCAGCAGTGTTCTAATACATTTCCAAACTACGCCTAAACAATTTTTCCAAACTCGAATATTTATTATAAAATCCCCAAAGCTTGCTGCTACAGTAAAAACACGAAAAGAGGAAGTTCCCCGGCATTTTATCCGGTAGAACCTCCTTCTCTCTCTACAGTCTCGATTATATAATATACCTTACTGAAAACCGAAAACCATCTTCTAATTAAAGATTTGGATTTTTAGCCGAATCAGTATCTGGATAAGGCATATATACCATCTTATCATTCCATGAGCCGCTTACTTCTACACCTTCTTTCACCTTTACTCCCGGCACTATTTCAATTTCAGGATTGCCCTGACGTTCTTCAAACGTTTTCTGTAGAAGCTTCATACGGAACTGGTCTGCCCGGCGAGTTACCATAGCAACCCAATAACCAGCAACTTCCCATCCATGTTCCTCTAAAGCAGCCTCAGCAAGCTGTGAAGCATTCATTGCATCAATATTTACTCCATTTATAACTTGCCATTTTCCATCGTCTTCATACGTTTTTTTCTTTGTTCCATAGGTATCACCTACCATTCCACGCTTACGCACGTCTTTCAGACATTGTTTTGCCAATGACAAATCGCTTTCTCCCGCACGGGCAGCAGCTTCTGCGTACCACAGTTTCACTTCTGCGTAGCGTATCAGACGATGACGATGCCCATTACACATATTCTGACTTGCAGGCAACGTATAATCATACGGAGCATCAATATTAGTCTTTGTCGACGGTTCCCAGTTTACAGAAAAGACGCTGAACATCGGATGACATTCCGGAATCACCCAACCGTCTTCTGATTTGTCATACCAGTTATGCAGTTCATACCCGTTTCCATCTTTATTGGGTTTCAGAATCTGTGGGTCATAAGTAGCATCCTTACGAGGACCTTCCGGAAATTTCTGCCAGAAACGGATTTCTCCCCATGCATCTCCCCATCCACCAAGTGATTCAAACTGATCACATGAAGTAAGTTGGGAATCTTGCACCCAGTCTACATTTGGAGAATAATTAATTCCAAGAATGGTTTCCTTATTATAGTTATTACTCATGGCATATACATCGTAAAAATTCTCATCCATACGAATATCATATGTTCCATTACGTTCACCTTCTATCACCTTCTTGGCTTCATCGGCTGCTTTTTTATAATAAGCAGTTCCTTTCTCTAAAGGCCATCCGGCCATAGCCATATACACAGCAGCACGCGTAGCCTCTACTGCTTGTTTGGTTACATATACATTTACACCATTCAAGAAAGCCGGTGCATTCTTATAACTTGCGGGTAGTCCTTCACATTCATCCGAAGTAAGGTCGGCTACAATTTGCTCGTACACCTGTTCTACACTGCTAGGTTTCATAGTGAAATCATCGTTTTCATTGGTCAGTGTCAATGGAATATCTCCGAAAAGGCGTACCAACGTAAAATAAGCATAAGCACGCCAGAACTTAGCCTGACCTATAGCCTGATTCAGCGATGCAGCATCAGTAGGAGTTTTCGAAGCGTTCTGTATAATAAAATTAGCAGCTTTTATAATTGCATAATGGTCGGACCAGCAATCTTTTACTCCTTTATTAGAGTTCACTGGAGCAAAACGGTCTATTTCTGCAGCGGCCTGCTTGTTACTTCCCGGATTGGTCGTAATATCATCTCCCTGCCACTGAGGATACTGAGGATTGGTACGAGTTTGTGAATAATTTACTTTACTGTACAACGAATATACACTCATATCCAGTTCTTCCTGTGTACTGAAATAACCTTCTGGAGTAAGTTTTCCCTGAGGATTTTCCTGAAGCAAGTCCGAACAGGAAACAGTTATCAATGAAGCTGCCATGATACAGCCCAGAAATATCTTTGTTTTCATATCATATCAATTTGATTAAAGGTTAAAAGTTCATGCGCACACCGAAGGTAAAAGTACGAGGAGTAGGATAAGCTCCCATATCAATACCTGCATCCACATCCACATTATCATTAGAGAAAGTTGTTCCAACCGGATCCATACCCTTATAACCGGTAATAGTAAAGAGATTCTGACAGCTTAGTGTCAAACGGATATCGGCAAACTTTGTTACTTTTTTCGACAGATTATACGATAAACTGATATTTTCCAGTCTTACATAGCTGGCATCTTCAACCCACTTGGTAGATACAGCCTGATAATTATTTCCAGCCACCTTCAGCCCCGGATATATAGCCGACTGTCCCACCTTATCAAAATTATCAGTATAAGCCTCACGTAATGTAATAAAACGAGAATCGCCTACCATTGAAGCCATTGTAAAACGTGCCAGATTCAATCTGTCAGCTCCGAAGGCTCCGTTGAAGAATAAGTTAAGATCCCAATTTTTGTAAGTCAATGTATTATTCCATCCTACAGTAAAGTCAGGAGTTGCCTTTCCGATAACCCGACGATCGGATCCATCAATTGTTCCGCTATTATCCATATCCTGATAAGTATCCTTACCAGATTCATCAAGCCCAGTCCAGATATAACCATAGAAAGATCCGATTGCATATCCCGGCTTAATGATACTAGCCTCATCCACCATACCTGAAGCCGGCTTTGAGCCGAAGAAATAATCGTTTTCACCTCCAGCAAGTTTTTCTACACGATTCTTCAGATAAGTTCCGTTTACAGTTGTCGACCAGGTAAAATTCTTATGCTGAATCAAATGTGCAGTCAGTGATATATCTACACCTCGGTTACTGATTTCTCCATCATTCACCCAATAACTTGCACCACCTTTATAATTAGGCATCGTCTTTTTAAGCAAAGCATCGGTAGTACGCTTATCAAAGTAATCGACACTCATTGACAAACGGTGATTGAACATTGAAAAATCCAGACCAACATCAAACTGACGAGTCTTTTCCCATGTAAGTTCAGGAGTTGCAATATCATTAGCCCAATAACCGACATAGTCACTGCTTGTTCCAAAATTATATTTAGTCTGCGTCATCAGTCCTAAAGTAGAATACGGATCAATAGCCTGATTACCCACGATACCAAAACTAGCACGCAGTTTCAAGTCTTGTACAGCCTTGACATTCTTCATGAACTTTTCATTGCTGATAGTCCAGGCAGCAGCTACAGAAGGAAAGAATCCCCATTTATTTTTAGAGAAGCGAGAAGAACCGTCAGCACGGAAAGTACCTGTCAGCTGATAACGGTCGTTATAATTATACATCACACGCGCTACTCCGGAAACCAGTGCCCAGTTCTGTATACCATTACTTACATCGCGGCTTTGAGCCATACTTGCATCCCACCAACCGACAGATTCCGTCAAAAGATTTTTTCCGGAAATATTCATCAGACGTTCCTCATACTTCGTATACGGCAGTAGCTGTCAGCGAGTGCTTATTCCACTTACCCATGTAAGTAAAGTTATTAGAACTCTGCAACATCATACGGTAGGTATCACTATTTCCCATGCTGTTCGACGGATTCACCCGTTTAGAAGAAAAACTGTATGATTTGGCATCGTAATAGTCAACACCGTTAGTTGTCGTAAAAGTCAGCCCTTTTGCAAGATTAAAACGCAAATCTACGTGTCCGGTAAACACATCAGTCATAGTTTCTCCACCTTGCAAACGCAAAATACCTACAGGATTGCTGGCTATGGAGTTAATAGGATCCTTCGCATAATTATTACCATCCATCATCTGCATAGTAGGAGAATAGTTCATGGCAATCCAGATCGGATTATCTTTTCCAGTAGCAAAAGATCCTCCTTTACGTATATTATGCGAAGCATTGACATCTGCCGTCACATGCAGCCATGGAGTAACTTGTGACGTAACATTAGCTTTAGCCTGATAGCGTTCATTCTTCGACTCTATTACAACCCCAGTCTGTCCCATATAGTTGCCGGACAAATAGAACTGAGTCTTATCATTACCTGACGATACCGCTACTTTATAATTCTGAGTAATACCTGTACGGAAAATTTCATCCTGCCAGTCTATTCCTGGATTTGTACCATTCAAATAAGCAGACATCTCATCTTGCGTTTTCTTTCCAGCATCGACCAAAGCCTGAGCATATTCACGTGAATTAAGCAAATCATAGCGTTTATATACATTTGCAACTCCAAACGAGGCATCCAAAGTTACTTGAGTAGCTCCAGCCAACCCTGTCTTTGTCGTAACCAATACAACACCGTTTGAACCACGAGAACCATAGATAGCTGTAGAAGAAGCATCTTTTAAGACTTGCATAGACTGTATATCCTCTGGATTAATGCCATCCAAACCACTTTCCCGCACAATACCATCCACTACATACAAAGGATCATTACTTTTATTAATAGAACCAGAACCGCGCACACGAATCTTTACGCTACCGCCTGGCACACCACTGTTTTCCACTTGTACACCAGAAACACGTCCTTGCAAAGCATCCGAAACCTGCGTTATAGGCTGATCCTTAAAGCTTTTATTATCAAGTACAGCAACCGCTCCTGCTACATCAGCCTTACGAACAGCTCCATAACCAATAACAACGACTTCATCCAAAGTTTCAGTATCTTCTTTCAAGACTATCTTTGCACCGTTTTGATTTTTAGCCGAAACCTCCTGTGATACATAGCCTATATAAGAAAAAACTAAAACAGCATTCGGAGATGATAAGCTTAAAGAAAAGTTTCCTTCAAAATCCGTTATAGCACCATTTTCAGTACCTTTTTCTACTACATTTACTCCAATCAACGGATCACCATTTACATCGACAACAGTACCAGTAAATTCTGTAACTTGCTGAGATACAGAAACTTCAGTAACATTCGCAGCCATTGCTTCTGCTGCAGAACTAATTGCGACAAACAAACTAAGGGCAATGGGGACAGAGTGTAAAAGTCTCCTTGTCCAAGGAGAGTTCACCTCCCGACAAAATTGATTCTTTTTCATAAAAAAATTAAGGTTAACTATCAAAGTATTATTATCACCCGGATGCAATAATTAAATACAATAATTGACTTTAATAGGTTTAGTTAAAGTTTATTTTTGTTTTCCGCAAAGAAAGAATTTAATTTTGAAATCAGCAAGAATACCAGTAAAATATTTTCATTTTTTAACCAATAAATAATGATAACATTTAAAAATACGCCGATAGTTTTATAATTCTTTTTCAAATAAGATCTTAACTTGCCTTCAAAATACTTTCAGAAGACCAAATAAAACACACAAGTAAAATAATTAATTGCATTTTATTATTGAAATATAAAGACTCGCTTGTCTCTCGAAACAAAAAAATCAGCCGAATTCTTTTCTATCGAATCCGGCTGATCTCTCATATAAAAAGCAATAATTAATTTTTAAAGCTATGAATCGGCGCAGGAATACGTCCCTTACGATTTACAAAAGCCTCACAGCTAAAACGGTTGACAGGCATCACAGGAGCATATCCCAGCAATCCACCAAACTCAACAGTATCACCAACCTCTTTACCCACTACAGGAATAATACGCACGGCGGTGGTTTTCTGGTTAATCATACCAATAGCTGTTTCATCGGCAATAATACCCGAAATAGTTGCAGCAGATGTAGTTCCTGGGATAGCAATCATATCCAAACCTACTGAACAAACACAAGTCATCGCCTCCAGTTTTTCCAAAGTTAAAGCACCGGCTTCTACTGCATTTATCATACCCTGATCTTCACTAACAGGAATAAATGCTCCACTTAGTCCTCCAACATACGATGAAGCCATTACTCCACCTTTCTTTACCTGATCGTTCAACAAAGCAAGAGCAGCTGTGGTTCCAGGTGCTCCCGGATGTTCCAAACCAATTTCCTGTAATATTTCGGCTACACTATCACCAATAGCCGGAGTTGGAGCAAGTGACAAATCAATGATACCGAAAGGAACGCCCAAACGGCGAGAAGCTTCCTGTGCAACCAGCTGTCCGACACGTGTAATCTTAAAAGCTGTACGCTTGATAGTTTCACAAAGTACCTCAAAACCTTCACCACGTACTTGTTCCAATGCGTATTTCACAACGCCCGGTCCGCTGACACCAACATTTATAATAGCATCGTCTTCCGATACTCCATGAAAAGCTCCTGCCATAAATGGATTATCATCGGGAGCATTACACAATACGACCAGTTTAGCACATCCCAAAGAATCACGCTCCTTAGTCAATTCCGCAGTCTCCTTGATTATTTCTCCCATAAGGCGAACAGCATCCATATTGATGCCTGTTTTAGTCGATCCCACATTCACTGAGCTGCAAATACGTTCCGTACAAGCCAAAGCCTTAGGAATAGAACGAATAAGCAATTCATCGCTTCGGGTCATGCCTTTCGAAACAATAGCAGAATATCCTCCGATAAAGTTTACTCCCAATTCTTCTGCAACCCGGTCTAATGTCTGTGCTATCTTTACATAATCATCCGGAGTATGGCATGCAGTACCGCCAACCAATGCTATAGGAGTAATAGAAATACGTTTGTTCACGATAGGAATTCCATACTCCTTGGCAATATCCTCTCCCGTTTTTACCAGATTTTTAGCAAAGCGGGTCATCTTATTATATATATTCTGACAGAGAACATCCAGATTACTGTCGGCACAGTCCAACAAGTTTATTCCCATAGTAATGGTACGTACATCCAGATTTTCTTTCTCTATCATCTTATTGGTTTCGAGAACCTCGGATATATTAATCATAGCAATACTGTTTTTTAGATACGATGCATTTTATTGAATATTTCCTCACGCTGGCATTTCACCTGTACTCCGATTTCATTTCCGGCTTCTACCAGTTCAGTTACTATTTGCTCGAAAGGCTTTTCTATATTCGCCATATCTACAATCATCATCATATTAAAATACTCCTGAACAATAGTCTGAGAAATATCCAATATGTTTACATTATTTTTAGCAAGATAAGAACATACCTTTGCTATGATACCCACTGTATCTCTACCTACTACAGTAATAATCGCCTTATTCATAATCAAGTTTTCTAAGTGTTATTAATTTTACAAAGATATGTATTTATTATCAAAAGCCACCTCTCTAAAAACTTTTTTTACCCAAATGCTTGCTTATTACAAAATTTTACGTACCTTTGCATCGCTTTTGAAAGGAAGCACTCTTACAAAAGAGTTTTGGAGAGGTGGCAGAGTGGTCGATTGCGGCGGTCTTGAAAACCGTTGTACCGCGAGGTACCCGGGGTTCGAATCCCTGTCTCTCCGCCAATAAGAAGTGTAAATCAAGCATTTGCAAGGTTTACACTTCTTTTTTATATCTATCACAAGATTAGACATTTCTATGAAAACAATATGGGATACAATGGAAGTAACCGAAAAATTAAGTCAAGTGTTATAAAAAAATCATCATTTAACTTTGGAGCAAAAGTTGTTTCCAATATAATTGCATGGCCTATAACAATGACAGCATCTGCTGTGCTCGATTCAACAGATTACACAAAAACAAACGGAACATTTAGCTCATATCCAGATTATGACCAACAAGCCAGCATTGATGAAGTAATACCCATCTCTAAACTATCAGATAAAAAATATAATTCAATAAAACAAGATTATAAAGACAAAATTATTTCTAATGAGAAATTAGAAACAATTATAACCGATATCAATCAAAAACTTAAAAGAGTTAATTACCTATCATCTTTTGTTGGCTTCATTTCTCCTTTAAAAAAAGTTTTATCTAAAAAGGCATGTATTTTAGAGAAAAAAATTCAAGAATTAACTTTAACAAAAAAACAACAGAAATTGATATACGAGAAATAACAAATCAAAAAGGACATAATCAAATAACTCTCCCCCAAAATAGCAATGTATATTTAGTTTTTAACTCTGTATACGATTATTATTATGCAGATAATATGTATGTGATTGAAAGAGAAGATAAAGCTTTTTTTGAATTTAATATTCCAAGCATATTGACATTAAATTTTAAAGCTTTTCAAATTATTTTTTATGACTCTGTATTAATAATAACAACTAAAAATGACTTTGCAATAATTAATTATTCACATGCAAAAGTAGATATTCAGCAAATACATGTATTAGAAAAACAATTGGATAGCAATATAGACTATAAAATAGTTAAAGAAACTTGGCTTCACACTTGTCTAAATGGAACCCCTGATTTACGTTATCGCAACAATCCTAAAGTCTATGAAGTTCAATATTGGAGTTTATCAATTAGCTTACATAACTCATTTAATATATGTATCCTCTTTACTGCAGAAAACATAGCACAAAAAATTCACAATTTAATTACCCAAAGCAACTTAAAAGCAGTCAAATATAATGAAATAGATTCAAATATATATGATGAAACAATAGTAAACCTTACAGATACACAAAAAGAATTATGCAATATTATAAAACAAATTGGCTTTCAACCAAGTAAATATATAACTCAAAAAAGACCACAATTTGGAAGCTATGTAAAAAGACGTAGAGATCAGGCCATTTTATGTGTAATCGAAGTATCTTCACAACAAAAATTTACATGTTTCGATTTTACTACACAAAAATGTTATATATATAAAAAGGAACAATTGTTATTGGATTAAATAGCATCCTATTACTATCATAAATATGCAAAGATTGCGCTTACTCAAATACATATAAGCTAGAACAATAAAATTTTACATTTAAAAATGTATCACTAAAAATAAATACCCTCCCAATATATTTTCCCTTTAATTATATCATTTCAAATTCTTTTTTTATCTACAAAGAAGATTTTATAAATTCAAAAAACACTCAACTATTATACAACATGACAATCTGCCCCACTTGTTAAATTCCTGACATTTCGTTATATTTGCGCTCAAAGATTATAACAATTAACATACCTATATTTAACAAAATGAAGAAATGTTTATTCACAGCCGCCTTCGCTCTGGCATTGGGAGGAAGCAGCATGGCACAAAGTACCAATCCATTTCTATCAGAATCGTATGGTACTCCGTATGAAATTGCTCCATTCGAAAAAATTACTATCGACAACTACCGTGAAGCGTTCCTGAAAGGAATGGAAGAACAGAAACAGGAAATCAATGCTATTATCCGAAATCGCGCAGTACCCGACTTCGAAAACACTATCGTTGCACTCGACCGCAGTGGAAAACTGCTTACTAAAGTAGAATATGTTTTCGGACCTATCGCTAGTAGCAACTCAACCGAAGAGACTCGCGCTTTGGAAAAAGAACTGTCTCCATTATTTTCTGCACACAGCGATGATATTTACTTGAACCCATTGCTTTTTGCAAAAGTGAAAGAAGTTTACGACAATCAGAAAAAATTTGGATTAGATAAAGAACAGACCAAACTACTGGAAAATGTGTACAAGCGTTTTATCCGTGGCGGCGCTGGATTAAATGATGAGCAGAAAGCCGAATTACGTAAGCTGAACAGTGAAATATCACTGCTGGAACTTACATTCAGCCAAAACCTGATGCACGAAACCAATAACACATTTGTTACAGTCGACAAGCTGGAAGAACTGGAAGGACTTCCAGAAGCAAATATCGAAGCTGCCGCTAAAATGGCAGAAGAAAACGGACAGAAAGGAAAATGGATGTTCAATATGCAGCGTCCAAGCTGTAACCCTGTTCTACAATACTGTAAAAACCGTGAATTGCGTCATCGCGTATATGATGCATATTACAATCGAGGAAATCAGAACAACCAGTATGACAATAAAGAAATATCCCGCAAACTGGTTACTTTACGCTTACAAAAAGCTAAGCTGATGGGATATGAAGATTATGCTTCTCTTGCCCTCGACAATCGTATGGCAAAAAACGAACAGAATGTATACCGCTTGCTCGACCAGGTATGGACTCCTGCTGTAGAAAAAGCTAAAGAAGAGCTGAATGATATACGTGCTGAAATAAAGAAAGATGGCTATAACTTCGAGCCGGAAGGATGGGACTATATGTACTATCTTAATAAAGCTAAACAAGCCAAATATGCTATCGATGAAGATAAAGTTTCAGAATACCTTGAAATCAACAATGTACTGAAAGGTATCTTCTATGTAGCAAACAAACTTTATGGCTTGACTTTCAGAGAATGTACAGATAAATTCCCCGTGTATGAAAAAACAGCTCAGTCATGGGAAGTGATCGATAAAGATGGTAAAGTACTTGCCCTCTTCTACAGCGACTATTACCCGCGTGACGGTAAAGGAGCCGGAGCCTGGTGTACAGGTTTCAGAGATCAGAGCTATAACGGCAATGAACGAGTTCTGCCAGTGGTTGTAAACGTATGCAACATGACAACAGCAAGCGGTGACAAACCTGCTTTGCAAAGCATTGACAATGTAACAACCATGTTCCATGAATTTGGACATGCCTTGCACAGTTTCATGTGCGACGTACACTACCCGGGAGTTTCCAATGTTGAACGCGACTTTGTAGAACTTCCTTCGCAAATAAATGAGCACTGGGCATTCGAACCGGAAGTGCTGAACATCTACGCCAAACACTACAAAACAGGCGAAGTAATACCAATGGAACTGGTAAAGAAAATAGAAGAAAGCGCTAAATACGGTCAGGGTTTTGCTACAGTAGAATACCTGGCTGCTTCGCTTACAGATATGGACTTACATACACTGAAAGAAGTTCCTTCTGACCTGAATGTTATGGAGTTCGAATCTCAAAAACTGAAAGAACGCGGAATTCCTTCACAAATCTATCCACGCTACCGTGTTACCAATTTCAGCCACACAATGGGAGGTGGATATACAGCCGGATATTACAGCTATATGTGGGCTGAGGTATTAGACTGTGACGCATTTCAGGCTTTCAAGGAAACAGGTGACATCTTCAACAAAGAAATGGCAGACAAATTCCGTAAATATATCCTGACACCGGGTGGCATCGACGATGGAATGACTATGTATAAGAATTTCCGTGGCCGCGAACCTAAGATAGATGCGTTACTCAAAAATCGTGGTTTACTGAAAGAAGAACCTCAAACACTAATCAATGGAGATATCGAAAAAAGATAAGCATCTCTAAGATATAAGTAAAAAATCGCTTCGGAGCATCTTAACATAAAGAATCCGAAGCGATTTTTTCATTTTTATTCATTCCATGTATAACCTTTATACATCCAATTCTTTTAACAACAAAAAAGTGTCAACATTCTGATTCCACCCGAAAATTTGCCCAATATCCCTTAAATTTTATCCTATTTAAAAGAAAATATGAGCAAAAATTTTTGTGTTTCTCTTCAATCCACTATATTTGTATACAATTTTGGTACAAAATGACGGAAGAAGACAAAAAGCTATTGAATACTTTCGAAGGGAAACTGAGGCATTTTATGTATTTATATGAAGAACAACAAAAAGAAAATGCATCTCTCCGTCAACTTCTTGCTGAAAAAGAAGTTGAAATAGCCGAACTTCAAAATAGCCGAAAAGAATTGGAAGCCATGTATACCAATTTGAAAACAGCTCGCATAATCAGTATCAACGACAATGAACTCCGAGATACCAAACAACGATTGGCGAAGCTTGTGCGTGAAGTCGACAAATGTATCGCT
>ULZG01065726.1_pt1 | contig 15751 bp, 19 predicted proteins | sample 1962881 | NCBI WGS metagenome assembly ULZG01 (sample SAMEA4835883, study PRJEB28245) | human gut metagenome | biome: gut microbiome; material: fecal sample | place: Denmark | collected 2008 | reverse complement strand
AAGTGCGGCGCTGACCAGCGCCGCACTTTACATACCAGCAAACAGAAAATTCATATTGAATGGAGTGAAAATATGGCGACTTTTCTCACCGGCGATACCCACGGGAATTTTCTCCGCGTGGATACCTTTTGCCGCACGATGGAAACAGAAAAATCGGACACCCTGATTATTCTCGGTGACGCGGGCTTTAACTACCATTTGAACGACCGGGACACCCGCGCCAAGGAGTACGCCAGCGCCCTCCCTGTTAAATTCTTCTGCGTCCACGGCAACCATGAGGCCAGACCCCAGCGTATCCCCTCTTATGTGGAGGGGGAATACCACGGCGGGAAGGTATTCTATGAAAAAGCGTTCCCAAACATCCTCTTTGCCGTTGACGGCGAGGTCTACGACTTTGACGGTCACAGGTGCATCGTGATCGGGGGTGCGTACAGCATAGACAAACACTACCGGCTGGCCCATGGGCTGCATTGGTGGCCGGATGAACAGCCGGACGGAGAAATCAAAACGGCGGTTGAAAAGCGGCTTTCCGCCCTGAATTGGAGCGTTGACGTTGTTTTGAGCCACACCTGCCCCCGCAAATATGAGCCGACCGAGGTGTTTCTCTCCGGCTTTGACCAAAGCGCCGTGGACAAAAACACCGAGGACTGGGTGGACAGCATTGAAAACCGGCTGGACTACAAGAAATGGTACTGCGGCCATTACCACACCCACAAACAGATCGGAAAAATGCAGTTTATGTTTGAGGATTTTGATACGATTTTTATTCGTTTATAATCAGTCTGCTTAAATCAAAAAGCGCCGCTTTGTAGTTTTCTACCCGGTAAATTCGTCTGTTTGGGTTGGGCTGGACAATGACATGACCCTCCTGTTCCAATAGCTCTTTCTGTGTTTCCTTGTCGAAATAGCGGCCAAAGTCTATCAGGGTGCCTTTGAGCGAGATCATACGCCAGTAGGGAATCAAATCGTCCAAATTACTTTTACTTTTGTTATAGGATTTGAGGTCAGTGATAAAGTCCACACGCTGAATATCGGCGGGCGTCCAAAACATCTGCTTGTCAAAGGGCATAATGCCGCCATCTTTAATCTCACAGGTGTCCGCCCCCTTCCGTCTGGCCCACATCTCACAGATGGCCTCCTGGGTGGTGAGTTTCCCTGCGGGTATCATGCACATAATGGTGGCGAACGTCTGCTTGTCCAGGTACACCGCCTTTTTTGCGGCGGGGATATGTTCACGGTCTGCCATGCAGCACCTCCATACAAAGTTTTGCGTTTGCCGCATTATACCATCTTTTTCGTCCTGATACAACAGGAACCGTACATAGCCAGGGAGATTTTCAAGAATCCCCCGGCTATTACTATTTTCAAAAGGAGTTGATAAACCATGACAGGCGAGGAACTGCAAACCAAGCTGTACCAGCGCATGACCGCCGAACAGGAACAGTATCGGAACTGGCTGCTGGGCCAGCCCCCTGCCGACATTCTGAATCACGCCGCCGAGTACACCGTCCGGGAGGACATCGTGATGGAGATGTCGGCGCTGGAGCTGCCAGAGGCCCACACCAGGGCGCTGTTGCGCTCCAAGACCCCGCTGGCGGACGTTTACAAGGAGTGGAACAAGACGGAAACCCACCACATGGAGGACTTGCGGGATGTGATCGAGGCCCGCGCCGACGCCGTGATACGGGCTGAAAAGGAAAAGGGCCAGCGGGAGGGACGGTAGATGGGCTATGTCACGCCGGAACAGATCACCCAGGCCAAGGAGCTTGACCTGCTGACCTATCTTCAACACTTTGACCCCCATCAGCTTGTCCATGTCGGTGGCAGCACCTATTGCACCCGTGAGCATGACAGCCTGAAAATCAGCAACGGGAAATGGAACTGGTTTTCCCGTGGAATCGGCGGCAAGACGGCCCTGGACTATCTTATCAAAGTCCAGGGCTTTTCCTTTACCCAGGCGGTGGAGGCCCTTGTGGGGCAAAACTTTTCCCCTGTATCCCATGCGGCCCCAACCAAACCAAAGGCACAGGAACCACGGAAGCTGCTTCTGCCGCAGGCCAGCCGGTGCGCCACCCACGCCTTCAACTATCTTCATGGTCGGGGTATCGACTATGACCTAATCGACTACTGCATCCAGACCGGGCGCTTGTACGAAAGCCAGCCCTATCACAATGTCGTGTTCGTGGGCCGCGACCTGAAAGGCCAGCCCCGGTACGCCGCCCTGCGCGGCATTGTGGGAGACTTCAAGGGTGAAGCCACCGGCAGCGACAAGCGGTACTCATTTTCCATCGTGGAAAACACTCGCGCCCCAAGCGTTCACCTGTTTGAATCGGCAATCGACCTGTTGAGCTACGCCACCCTGCTGAAAATGAAAGGCCGGGACTGGCGGCAGGACGCGCTTCTCTCCCTTGCCGGAGTGTTCAAGCAGAAAAAGGAGTTTGTTATCCCTCTCGCTCTCAACCAGTACCTCCAAGACCATCCCGGAATCAAAACGCTCTATCTCCACCTGGACAATGACGAGGTGGGCCGGGAAGCGGCGGCGGGCATCATGGAGGGCCTGGGGGACAAGTACACGGTGCTGGATAGGCCCCCGCCCTATGGCAAGGACGTGAACGACCTGCTTCAGCGGAAGCTGGGGCTGACACAGCGAAAGGAGGAATGGAGCCGATGAAAGAGTATCAGGGCATGAAGATCATCGGCATCGACAACGGCTATGGCAACATCAAGACCGCAAACTGCTGTTTCCCCGCAGGGCTGACCGCCCATGACACCGAGCCGGTATTCAAGGATGAGCTGCTGGTGTACGGTGGGCGGTACTACCTGATCGGAACGGGCCATAAGGAGTTTACCGCCGATAAGACCGGGGACGACGACTATTATATCTTGACCCTGGCCGCTATCGCCCGTGAGCTGAACGTGCATGGGCTGACCGACGCCACGGTGCGCCTTGCGGTGGGCCTGCCCCTCACCTGGGTGAGCCAGCAGCGGGAGGATTTCAAAGCCTACCTTATGCGGAGCCGTGAGGTGTGCTTTACGTTCCGGGGAAAGCCCTACCGGGTGGAGATCGCCGGGGCCGATGTGTTCCCCCAGGGCTTTGCGGCGGTAGCCAGCCAGATCAGGGATTTTCAGGGCGTGAATATGCTGTGCGACATTGGCAACGGCACCATGAACATCATGTTCATCAACGACCGCAGGCCCGCCGCTGACCGAATGTTCACAGAGAAGTACGGAACCCATCAATGTATGCTGGCCGTCCGGGAGAACGTCATGCGAACCCACCACGCCACGGTGGACGACTCCATCATCAACCGGGTGCTGCGGTTTGGCACGGCGGACATTCAGGAGGACTATCTGAACACCATCCGGGAAACCGCTGCGGGGTATGTGCGTGAGATTTTTCGCATTTTGCGGGAGCGTGAGTACAACCCGGCCCTCATGCGCCTCCATGTGCTGGGCGGCGGGAGCTGCCTGATCCGCAATTTTGGCGAGTATGACGCCGACCGCGTGACCATCTACGATGATATTTGCGCCACGGCCAAGGGCTACGAGTACCTGTGTGAGATGGCGCTCCGTAAGGGCGGCGGTGTCCATGCAACGTAAAAAGATGACCCTCCGCTTTGACCTTGACCGCCCGGAGGACAGGCGGGCGTGGGAGTACCTGCAAGGGCTGAACCCGGCGTCCATGAACAAGGCCGTGCTGACAATCATCAATCACGCAGACCGGGCCAACCGCGTCCAGGGCATGATACGCAGTATCTTCCAGGAAGAACTCGCCGCCGCTCTGCTCCAAGCCCCTGTTCAGCCTGTGCGGGCGGAGCCGGAGGGCGACGATGGGATGGACGATACCATCATGGGCTTCCTGGATAACTTCATGTGACGGCAAAAACGGCCAAAAGTGCCGTCACTCATTTTGACCTTAAACAACCGTGACGGCAAAAAAGCCGTTATTTGCCGTCACCCGCTGAAAAAAGGAGGTGTTTTTTCCATGCAGGGCAAACCGCCGCAGAACAGGCCCCCTCCCAAACCCGCCCGCCGTGTATCCCCAGCGGAGTGGGCGTGGCTCAACCGCATCAACCGCCAGCTTGCCTATGACGAATATATGCAAGCCAAGCGGGAGTTCTGGCTTGCGGCCCGCCCCGCCAAGGGGGAATCCGACCGGGTCTGAACCTACCCCGACCGTTCTCCCGCGCCGCAGGCGCAGAGGGCGGTATTGTCTTAACAAGCAACGTCTTTGCTACAGCAAAGACAGCTTGACAGGGGCTTGCCGCCCCTATGACCCCGCATTTACAACCGACTTTCCAGAAAGGAGCGTTTCATTTTGAGAAAACGGAACTGCCGCGTCGTCGTCTATTTTTCCAAGGACGAGCTGGACGCGCTGACGAAAAAAATCCGCAAGTCCCACCTCTCGCGGGAGGGCTTCATCCGTGCGGCTGTTGCCGGTAAAGAGGTCAAGGACGGGCCGACCGCCGATGTGCCCGCGCTGATCCAGGAGGTGCGGCGTGTGGGGAGCAACCTCAATCAGATTTTGAAGCGGGCCAACTCCATCGGCCTGCTGGATGTGCCCCAGCTCCGCAAGGATGTGGCCGACCTCCGCACGGTCGAGAAACTGATCGTGGACGCCTACACCATGCCGGACTGATATGGCTGTGACCTCTATCTGGCCCATCAAGGGACGTGTGGACAGGGTGATAAACTATGCCCGGAACCCGGAGAAAACCACCGAAAGCAGCTATGAGGAACAGGCGTCCCTCCACGCTATCGACAATGTTCTGGAATACGCCGCCAATGACATGAAAACCGAGCGCCGCTCTTATGTGTCCTGTCTGAACTGTGAGGAAGAAACCGCCGCACATCAATTTATCGAAACGAAAAAACTATGGCAGCGCATATCAGGCCGGGATAAGATGGGGGGCCGTGTCTGTTTCCACGGTTATCAGTCCTTTAAGGCTGATGAGGTTACGGCGGAAGTTGCCCATGAGATCGGCGTCAAGCTGGCGCAGGAGTTGTGGGGCGACCGCTTTGAGGTGGTGGTGGCGACCCACTGTAATACCGGCCATTATCATAATCACTTTGTCCTGAACTCTGTTTCTTTTGCGGATGGGCTGAAATTTGACAACACGCCCGCCGATTACGCCCGTATGCGGGAGGTGTCAGACCGGCTTTGCCGGGAGTATGCCATCTCTGTCATTGAGAACCCCGGCGGGCGGGCCAAGCACTACGCCGAATGGCAGGCCGAGCAGAACGGCAAGCCTACCCACCGGGGCACTATCCGGGCGGACATTGACCGGGCCATCCTCGCCTCCACCACCGAGCGCGACTTTCTCCGGGTGATGGGCGAGATGGGCTACCAGCTCAAAATAAGGGGCAAGGGCGGCAAGCCCCTGAAATATCCGGCCCTGAAACCGCCCGACGCTGGCGGGTACTTCCGTTTCCACAAGCTGGGCGAGGGCTACTCCCTGGACGAGATCAAGGAGCGTATTCTGCACAACCTCCAAAAGCAAGTCCCGTTCCCGGAGGTGGTGCATCGCCCGCCCCGGCGCTACCGGGTGCGGGGTAAGCCGAGGAAGAAAGTTACCGGCCTGCGGGCGCTGTACTTCCGTTACTGCTATGAACTTCATATCATCGTCAAAAGACCGGCATCCGTCAAGCGGGTGTCTTTTTTATTGCGGGAGGACATCGCCAAGCTGGACAGGCTGGACGCGGAAACCCGGTTTTTGGGGAAACAGCACATCAGCACCATCGGGGAGCTGACCGCCCACCGGGAAACGGCGTCGGCGGAGATCGACGCCCTGACCGCCCAGCGGCAGGAACTCCGAAAGGAGCTGCGGCGGCTCAACCGGCAGGGCGACGACCCCAAAGCCGTGGACGAGGTGAAGCAGAAGATCAGCGCCCTGTCCAGCCGTATCAGGGCGGCACGAAAGGAGGTGGTCTTATGTGACGGCATCGCCCAGCGTTCCGGGCAGGTCAAGGAGAACCTGGAACGACTGATAGAACAAAAGGAAACCGAACGAAAGGAGTTGACACAGCATGAGCTATTCAGGCGACGCGGCGGAGCAGGTCGTGAGGCTGTCCCTGGAAACAGGTGAGGTAGCGGTCAAGCTGGCCGGTGAGGGTGCCAAGCAGCTTGCCATCCTCTTGTATGCCATTCTGCGGGAGCAGAAAAAAACCAAGGGTAAGACCCGCCTGACCAATATGCTCCGCAGCGGTAAGGAGTTGAAGGTATTCGCCGTAAAGGACAGCGACCTCCAGCTCTTTTGCCGGGAGGCCAAGAAGTACGGCGTCCTCTACTGCGTCCTGAAAGACCGGGACGCCACGGACGGGCTGACCGACATTATGGTGCGGGCCGAGGACGCCAGCAAGATCAACCGCATCTTTGAGCGGTTTAACCTGGCTGCGGTGGATATGGCCGAGGTCAAGAGCGAGATCGAGCGGAGCCGAGCGGCACAGCAGGAAGAAGCCCCGGAAACGCCAGCGGCGGCAGAACCTATGTCCGAGCAGGAGGTGGACGATCTGCTGGACGCCATGTTTTCTCCGCCCCCGGAACAGGAGGGTGAACTGCTCGCCCCGGAGCGCAGCGTCCCCGAACAGGACAAGGACGAGTTTTTGGAGGCGGTGCTGGGTGCTTCCCCTACCAGGGAGGAAGGGCAGACCGAAAACCCCACCGAGGGCCGGATCGAGAAATCCCGTCAGTCCGAGCCTACCTCAAAGCCCAAAGAGCCAACCGCACCGGGTATTTCTGATCCGCAGGAGCGTTCCCGCCCCTCTGTCCGGCAGGCGTTGAACGACATTAAAGCGGAGCAGAGAGAAAAGGCGGCGAAGGGCAAGGAGCAGTCCAAGCCCACCAAGGGGCCGAAACACAAGGCCCCGCGAAAATATAAACCCAAACGATTAAAGGAGCGATAACGATGCCGAACTATGATGATCTGTTCACCAGCCAACCCGCCCAGCAGGAGGAAACGCCCTTTGATAAGGACGCATGGGCAGCGAAAAAGCAGGCGGAGCGCGAGAGCGTCTACGCCATGATCGACGACCACGTTCACGGCATGAGTGTGGACGGCGGCGTGTTCCAAGGCTATCTGGACGTGCAGGCCCGCTTTGACCTCTACTCCGTGAGCAACGCCATCCTGATTGCCGCCCAATGCCCGGAGGCCACCAAACTGGCCGACTTCGACACCTGGAAGGCTGACGGCGTGTATGTGAAGCGGGGCCAGGACGCCATCACTATCCTGGAACCGGGCAAGGAGTATAAAAAGGACGATGGCAGCAGGGGCGTGTCTTACAATGTGAAAAAGGTCTTTGACATTTCACAGACCAGGGCCGGACAGCGGCCCGCCCCCGCCGTGGCCCGTGATGAGCGGATGCTGCTGAAAGCCCTGATGAACAACGCCCCCTGCCGCTTCTCCATCTCCAACAAGCTGCCGGAGGGCATCAACATGGCCTATCAGCCGCAGGACAATACCATTTATGTGCGCCAAGGGCTGGACGCCCCCACCATCTTCCGGGGACTGGCCCAGGAGCTGGCCCGCGCCCACATGGATAGGGGCGGTATCGCCTGTGAAAGCCCCGACTTCACGGCGTACAGTGTGGCCTATATGCTGTGCAAGCGCAACGGCGTATCGGTGGAGGGCTTTTCCTTTGACCGCCTGCCGGAGAGCTACGCCATGATGGACGCCAAGGCGCTCCGGGCCGAGGTGGGCGTCATGCGGGACGTGGCTGGCAGCATCACCGCCGATATGAACCGGCTCTTTGCCGCACAGGAAAAAGCGCAGAAAAACCGGGACGGCGGCGCGAGGTAAGGAGGGCGCTCTATGCGTGATGAAAAACGTGTGGTCACGCTGAACGACTATGAACAGCGGCTTATGGTGCGGGGCCTGACCGACTTCCGCAACGACGCCCTCCGGGACGGAAAGCCCACCGAGGATTTGGACGGCCTTATCCTCAAAGTGATAGACGCGCCGACAAAGCGAGAAAAAAGGAGGGCTGACCGTGAGGCAAGATAAGTTTTCCAAGACCCACCTGACCCTCTACGCCTGCGGTATCATCCCCGTGGTCTGGCTGGCCCTGCTGCTGGCCCCCTATGTGGGCGGCGGTCTGCTGGGGCTGGTGCAGTACGGCGGGGCGGCGCTGAATGACCCGTTTCACATCGTACTGTGCGGGGACAGCCTGAAAACTGTCCTCATTTTTCTGCTGTGCTATGGGCTGGGCATCGGTATCTACCTCTCCACCGACCGCAACTACCGCAGGCGGGAGGAACACGGCTCCGCCAAGTGGGGCAGCGCCCAGGCCGTCAGGAAGAAGTACGCCGACAGGAAAGTGACCGAGAACAAGATACTGACGCAGAATGTGGCTATCGGGCTGGACGGACGCAAACACCGGCGCAACCTCAATATTCTGGTGTGCGGCGGCTCCGGCGCTGGCAAGACGAGATTTTTTGCGAAACCCAACATTATGAACGCCAACACCAGCTTTGTATGCCTCGATCCCAAGGGCGAACTGCTGCGGGACACCGGGAACCTGTTGAAAGCCAAGGGCTACGACATTAAGGTGATCGACCTTATCAACATGGAGAAAAGCTACTGCTACAACCCATTTGTCTATCTCCGCAGCGACAATGACATTCAACGGCTGGTGACGAACCTGTTCAAGAACACCACGCCAAAAGGCTCACAGTCCCAAGACCCGTTTTGGGATCAGGCGGCGCAAATGCTTCTGCTGGCGCTGGTGTTTTATCTCCACTATGAGGCACCGCCCGATGAACAGAACTTCCCGATGGTCATGGAGATGATACGGGCCGGAGAAGTCCGGGAGGACAACGACGAATTTCAATCGCCACTGGATGAACTCTTTGACCGCCTGGAAATGCGGAACCCGGAGCATATCGCCCTGAAATACTACCGCAATTACCGCTCCGGCAGCGGCAAGACCCTGAAATCCATCCAAATTACGCTGGTGTCCCGGCTGGAGAAATTCAACCTGGAATCGCTGGCCGGTATGACGCAGACGGACGAGATGGAGCTATGGAGCCTGGGCGAGAGAAAGACGGCCATCTTTGCCGTTATCCCCGACAATGACTCCAGCTTTAATTTCATCGTGGGTATGCTCTACACCCAGCTATTTCAGCAGCTTTACTATCAGGCGGACGTGGTACACGGCGGCAGATTGCCCGTCCATGTGCATTTTGTGATGGACGAGTTTGCCAACGTCGCCCTCCCGGACGAGTTTGACAAGCTGCTGGCTACCATGCGGAGCCGGGAGATCTCCGTGAGCATCATCATCCAGAACCTCGCCCAGCTAAAGGCCCTCTTTGAGAAACAGTGGGAGAGCATCGTGGGGAACTGTGATGAGTTTATCTATCTCGGCGGGAATGAGCAGGCGACGCACGAGTACGTTTCCAAGCTGCTGGGGAAAGAAACCATTGACACGAACACCTACGGACAGTCCAGGGGGCGGAGCGGCAGTTACTCCACCAACTGGCAGTTAGCGGGCCGCGAATTGCTTATGCCGGATGAAGTGCGTATGCTGGACAACCAGTACGCGCTTCTTTTTATCCGTGGGGAGCGGCCCATCCAGGACTTCAAGTACGACATTCTGAAACACCCCAACGTGAAACTGACCACAGACGGCGGGGCCGAACCGTACCGGCACGGCGAGGACACCCACAGCATCGCTTCTATCCAGTTTGACCCGGAACTGCTGAAACAGGCGGCGGAGGTGGAACTGGACGCCGGAAAACACCACTTCATTCTTCTCACCGAGGAAGAATTGGAGGAATATATCATCAATCATGGAGGTAACACACAATGAGCATTTTTAAGAAGAACGAGAAGAAGAATGACAACCGCCTGCCTATGCCCGACAAGGTAAAGCGGGGCTACCGCTGGTACTGCTCCCTGGTGGCGGCTGTGGCCCTGATGGGCTGCTGCACCATGACGGCCTTTGCCGCCGATGACCCCCTCACGGTTATCAACAACCTGTCCACGTTCATCTTCGGCCTGATCCGGGCCGTGGGCCTCATTCTGCTGGGCTGGGGCATCGTCCAGGTGGGCCTCTCCCTCCAGAGCCACGACCCGTCCCAGCGTTCCAACGGCTTCCTGACCCTGGCGGGCGGCGTCATTATAACTTTTGCAAAGGAGATTTTGACCCTTATCACCGGCAGCTAATTTCGCAGAGTTATCCGAACACATGGGGCAGGCCCTGACGGGCCTGCCCCTAAAAGGAGGTGCTTTGCGTGTCGGATAATTGGGTAGTCCAGAATTTAGAGAACGCGCTGGAGGTCTGGAACGGCAAGTTGAGCGAAATATGGCAGCTTATCACACAGTCACCCCAGGACTTCAAGGGCGGCGCGATCTGGAACGTGATGTCGGACATCCACGGGGCGCTTCAAGCCATCGGCTACGCCCTGCTGGTGCTGTTCTTTGTGGTAGGCGTGGTCAAGACCTGCGGCAGCTTTGTGGAGGTCAAAAAGCCGGAACACGCCATTAAGCTGTTTGTCCGCTTTGCGCTGGCAAAGGCCCTTATCACCCACGGCATGGAGCTGATGCTGGCCCTGTTGAGTATCATCCAGGGCGTAGTGTCCACCATTATGAACTCGGCGGGCTTCGGCGCTCCCAACTCCACCGTCCTGCCAGACGAGATCGTGACCGCCATTGAGGACTGCGGCTTTTTTGAGAGCATCCCCCTATGGGCGGTGACGCTGATTGGCGGGCTGTTCATTTGGGTGCTGTCCTTTGTCATGATTTTGAGCGTCTACGGGCGCTTTTTCAAAATGTATATGTATGCTGCGCTGGCCCCTATCCCCCTATCCAGCTTTGCCGGGGAACCCAGCCAGAACGTGGGCAAGAGCTTCTTGAAAAGCTATGCCGCTGTCTGCCTGGAGGGGGCCGTCATCGTGCTGGCCTGCATCATCTTCTCCGTGTTCGCCAGCTCCCCGCCCACCGTTGACCCGGACGCGGCGGCGGCTTCAATGGTATGGAGCTATATCGGAGAATTGGTGTTTAATATGCTTATTTTGGTGGGCAGCGTCAAAATGTCCGACCATGTTGTGCGTGAAATGATGGGCCTATAAGGGAGGACAGACAATGAAGCGATTTTATGTTTTCAAAGACGGAACGCAAGTGGGCAGCACCGCTACAAGGGAGCAGGCAATCCGCATGATCCGTCAGCACCAGGAGCTTGAAACCCATCCGCTTTTGAAGGCGGAATTTAACATCATCGCCGGGGAGGAAGAATTTATCCCCTACCCCTCCCGGCAAAAGACGCCCCGGAAAAGGAGCGAGATGGAGCGATAGGAGGTCTTATTTTGGAAGTCAAAATCAACCGTGAGATACGCAACTACACGGAGAGTATGTTTTTTGGGCTGTCCCTGCGGCAGCTCATTTTTTCTGCCCTGGCGGTATGCGTGGCCGTGGGGCTGTACTTTCTGCTGAAACCCTACGTCGGCGCAGAAACCGTGTCCTGGATGTGCATTGTGGGCGCGGCCCCCTTTGCCGCCCTGGGCTTTTTCACCTACCACGGCATGACGGCGGAGCAGTTTATTTGGGCGTGGCTTCGCTCGGAGGTGCTGGAACCGCGAGAACTCCGCTTTGAATCGTCCACGCTGTACTACGACATTTTGAAGCCCAGCATGGAAAAGCGGGAAAAGGAGGAATACAAGCGCCATGATTAAGAGCATCAAAACCATCATGCGGCAGGATCGGGAGCCGTACCGCATCCCCCGCAGGGTGCAGGACGTGATACCCATTCAATGCGTCTGGCCGGACGGCATTTTTAAGGTGGGTATCAAGTTCTCCAAGACCTACCGTTTCACCGACATCAATTACAAGGTAGCCAGCCGGGAGGACAAGGAAACCATGTTCCTGGCCTACTCGGAGCTGCTGAACGGCCTGGACAGCGCCGCCACCACCAAGCTGACCATCTGCAACCGCCGTCAGAGCCAAGCGGACTTTGAGCAATCTGTCCTTATGTCCATGCGCGGGGATGGCCTGGACAAGTACCGCAAGGAGTATAACCAAATGCTTATTGACAAGGCGACCGGGGCCAACGGCATTGTCCAGGAGAAGTATGTCACCGTGACCGTCTACAAGCGGGACATTGAGGACGCCCGCGCCTACTTCACCCGGATCGGGGCCGACCTGACCGCCCGCTTTGCCGCCCTCGGTTCCAAGTGCGTGGAGCTGGACGCCGCTGACCGGCTGCGTATCCTCCACGACTTCTACCGGGCCGGGGACGAGGGCAGTTTTCACTTCGATATGGCGGATATGGCCCGAAAGGGCCACAACTTCCGGGACTATATCTGCCCGGACGGGATTGAGAAGCACAGCGACTACCTGAAGCTGGGCGACCGCTATTGCCGGGTGTTGTTCCTGAAAGACTACGCCAACTATATCCAGGACGAGATCGTGGCGAACCTGACCGACCTGAACCGCAATATGATGTTGTCCATTGACATTCTCTCCGTTCCCACGGATGAAGCCGTGCGGGAAGTGGAGAACCGTCTGCTGGGGGTGGAAACCAATATAACAAATTGGCAGCGCCGCCAGAATCAGAACAACAATTTTTCCGCCATCGTCCCCTACGACATGGAGTTGCAGCGCAAGGAGAGCAAGGAATTTCTGGCCGACCTCACCACCCGCGACCAGCGGATGATGCAGGCCGTCCTCACGCTGGTTATCACCGCCGACACCAAGCAGCAGCTTGACAGCGACACGGAAAAGGTGCGCTCCCTGTCCGGGCGGTGCCAGTTGGCCGTTTTGAAATACCAGCAGATCGACGGCCTGAATACCGTCCTGCCCATCGGCACCCGGAAGATCGACGCCTTCCGCACCCTGACCACCGAGAGCCTTGCCGTATTCATGCCCTTTAAGGTGCAGGAGATCATGGACAGGGGCGGTATCTACTTCGGGGAGAACGCCATTTCCCACAACCTTATCATGTGCAACAAGGCGAACCTGCTCAATCAGTCGTCGTTCCGGCTGGGCGTCCCCGGCTCCGGCAAGTCGTTCAGTGTCAAGGAGGAAATCGCGTTCCTTATTCTCAACACGGACGATGATATTCTCATAGCAGACCCGGAGGGGGAGTACGCGCCCCTCATTGAAGCGATGGGCAATATCGGCTCCGTGATCCGGGTAGCCGCTGGCGGGAAAGACCGCTTGAACGCCATGTATATGGTGGACGGCTACGGCGAGAACAACCCCATCGTGGTAAAATCGCAGTTTATCATGTCCCTGGTGGAGCGCATTGACCCCAAGGGCGTAGGCCCCCAGCACAACTCCATCATCGACCGCTGTACGGGGGATTTGTACGAGAACGCCAAGCATGGTGGCCCTGCTCCCACCCTGACAGCCCTCCGGGAGATGCTGCTGGAACAGCCGGAAAGCGAGGCGAGAGGGATCGCCCTGGCCCTGGAGCTGTTCACCACCGGCTCCCTGGACATTTTTGGACATGAAAGCACCGTTGATCTGGACAAGCGGGTGGTGGTGTTCGACATTCACGGCCTGGGTGAGCAGTTGAAGCCCATCGGCCACCTTGTCATTACCGACACCATGCTCAACCGCGTCACCCTGAACTGGAAGAAGGGCAAGCGCACCCACGTCTTTATTGACGAGTTCCATGTGATGTTTGAGAACGAGTTTTCCGCCGCCTTTTTCAACTCCGCGTGGCGGCAGTTCAGAAAGCGAAACGCCTACCCCACCGCCATCACGCAGAACGTGGAGTATCTTCTGGACTCCGTTCAGGCCAGCACCATGCTGTCCAACTCCGAGTTTATTGTCATGCTGAACCAGGCGGCAAGCGACCGGGAGAAGCTGGCCCGCCTGCTGAACATCTCCGAGGAACAGATGGGGCATATCACCAACGCCCCCGCCGGGTGCGGGCTTATCAAGTACGGCTCCGCCCTGGTGCCCTTTGTCAACCGTTTTCCCTCCAATACGGAGCTGTACCGCTTGATGACCACCCGGCCCGGTGAGGGCCGCTTTGCGGGAGGCCGGACATGAAAATTGGCCTGATAGATGTGGACGGACACAACTGGCCTAACCTTTGCCTGATGAAGCTGTCCGCCTACCACAAAGCGAATGGGGATGATGTTGAGTGGTGGACGCCAGAGGGCCGCTATGACCGGGTTTATAAAAGCCGGGTGTTTACGGACACCTATTCCAAAGACACGATCACGGTTGAAAATGCCGGAGAAGTCATAAAGGGCGGCACCGGCTACGGCCCCGGCCCTAATTTGCCGGACGAGGTGGAACACGCCTGCCCGGACTACGCCTTATATCCGCAGTTTTCCGGCACAGCCTACGGCTTTTTGACCCGTGGCTGTCCCCGAAACTGCGGATTTTGCATTGTGTCCAAGAAAGAGGGACGGCGGAGTACCCATGTCGCTGACCTGTCCGAATTTTGGGACGGGCAAAAGGGGATCAAGCTGCTGGACGCGAATCTGCTGGCCTGTCCCGACCACGAAAAGCTGATTTTACAGCTTGCGGAAAGCGGGGCGTGGGTGGACTTCACCCAAGGTCTGGATGTGCGCCTGATTACCCCGGACAATGTTTCCCTGCTGAACCGAGTAAAGACAAAAATGCTCCATTTTGCGTGGGACGACCCCAACACGGACTTGACGGACTATTTCAGGCGGTTTTCCGAGCTGACCAGCATCCGGGACTTTCGACGGCGGCGGGTATATGTCCTGACCAACTTTGGCAGCACCCATGAACAAGACCTTTACCGGGTGGAAACCCTGCGGGATATGGGCTATGACCCCTTTGTGATGATCTACGAGCGGCCCACCGCCCCGCCCATCACCCGCCAGCTTGCCCGGTGGGTAAACAACAAGCGGATATTTCGCGTTGTCCCGAATTTTGCCGACTATATCCCCAATCCCAACAAAAAGAGCGCCAGACCGTGAACAGGATATGACCCGGAGGGGGATGGGCTTGAAGCCTGTCCCTCTCCTTTTGATTGGAGGGATGAAAATGCCATTGAAAATCAAGCCCTGCCACCTGCGGGCCGCGAGGGACTATGTAGGCCGGTATCACCGGCACAGCATCCCGCCCGTTGGCGGCAAGTTCGCCGTGGCCTGTTATGACGGGGACGATCTGTGCGGCGTCGCCATTTGTGGCCGTCCCGTCGCCCGGTATCTGGACGATGGACTGACCCTTGAAATCCTGCGCTGCTGTACGGATGGGACGGGCAACGCCTGTTCCAAGCTCTATGGGGCCTGCTGCCGCATCGGTTTTGATATGGGCTATGAGCGCATCGTCACCTATACGCTGGTATCGGAGAGCGGAGCGTCCCTGCGGGCCGCTGGCTTTGCCTTTGACGGCGTGGCCGGGGGTAAAGAATGGACGGGCCAGCGCCGCAGGGACTACTATGTGGCCCCCGCCGAGCTGAAACACCGCTGGATGAAAAGACGGGCGGGTGAGCGGCCATGAGCAAGATCAAGACCCGTGAAAGGGGCAAGGACATTAAAGTGCTGGATAAGTCCGCCGTGGTGGGCCAGCGCATGAAAAGCGCCTTTATCCGCTCCAAGCGGAACGCTGCGGCGCTGACGGATGACCGGCAAGCCACCCCCAGCGAGTACGCCGAGGATAAGGTGGAGTTTGCCGCCGACGATCTGGCCCATGATACGGCGAATGTGGCCGTGTCCGGCACAAAAACGGCGGTACGCCAGGGGCGGAACCTGTTCCAGCGCCAGCGGGAGAAGCGGGCGGCGGAGAAGCGCCGGGAGAACACCACCCCCACCGAACAGGCCCCCGCCCCT
>ULZG01028794.1_pt1 | contig 15943 bp, 9 predicted proteins | sample 1962881 | NCBI WGS metagenome assembly ULZG01 (sample SAMEA4835883, study PRJEB28245) | human gut metagenome | biome: gut microbiome; material: fecal sample | place: Denmark | collected 2008 | reverse complement strand
CTTCAAATTATTGTCTAACTTTTTGGGGGCACTTCAAACGGTGACGGGATTTTTATTTACAGATTAGTGGTCGTAAGCGGCTTCGGCGGCGTCACGGGCGATCTCAGCCTGGACGAGCTCTTCCTCGACCTCCGGCAGACCAGTGCCAGCAGGGATGAGCTTACCGATGATGACGTTCTCCTTCAGGCCGGCCAGCGGGTCGACCTTGCCCTTGATGGCGGCTTCGGTCAGGACACGGGTAGTCTCCTGGAAGGAAGCAGCGGACAGGAAGGAGTCGGTGGCCAAGCTGGACTTGGTGATACCAAGCAGGACCTGGCTGGCCTGGACCAGCTTCAGATCGGTCTCGCCGGCATCGATGCGGGCCTGGATCTCCTCGTTCTTGATCATGACATCGCGGCGGTTCACGATGCTGCCCATGATAAAGTCGCTGGAGCCGGAATCCTCGATGCGGACCTTACGCATCATCTGGCGGACGATGACTTCGATATGCTTATCGTTGATGTCAACGCCCTGCAGACGGTAGACCTTCTGGACTTCGCTGATCAGGTAGTTCTGGGTGGCGATGGGACCCTGGACGGCCAGAATATCCTGGGGATAAGCGTGGCCTTCGGTCAGCAGAGCACCCTTGGCGACGACGTCGCCCTCCATGACCTTGAGACGCTGACCGAACGGGATCAGGTAGCTCTTGGTGATGGGTGCGCCGTTCTCGTCCACGCCGTTGATCTCGGCATGGCGGGTCTTCTTGGTATCGTCGATGTGGACGGTACCGCCGATCTCGGACATGATAGCCATGGCCTTCGGGCGGCGGCTCTCGAACAGTTCCTCAACACGAGGAAGACCCTGCGTGATATCTTCGGCAGATGCGATACCGCCGGTATGGAAGGTACGCATGGTCAGCTGGGTACCGGGTTCGCCGATGGACTCGGCAGCGATGATACCGACAGACTCGCCGACCTTGACACACTCGCCGTTGGACATGTTGGAGCCGTAGCAGCGGGCGCAGACGCCGACGTGGGCACGGCAGGTCATGACGGAGCGGATCTCCAGCTCGGTGATACCGGCGTTGGCGATCTTCTCGGCGTCGAACATATCCATCATCTTGTCCTTGCTGACCAGGAGCTCACCGGTGGTGGGGTCCATAACGTCATGCAGGGCGTAGCGGCCGTTCAAGCGCTCCTTGAAGCTCTCGACAACGGAGTTACCTTCGCTGATCTCGCGGACCCAGATACCCTCGGTAGCGTGGCAGTCTTCCTCACGAATGATAACTTCCTGGGAGACATCGACCAGACGACGGGTCAGGTAGCCAGAGTCAGCGGTACGCAGAGCGGTATCAGCCAGACCCTTACGGGCGCCTCGAGAAGAAATGAAGTATTCCAGGATATTCAGGCCTTCACGGTAGTTAGCACGAATGGGCATTTCCAGGGTCTTACCGGCCGTGTTAGCCAACAGACCGCGCATGCCGGCCAGCTGCTTGATCTGGTCCATAGAACCACGAGCACCAGAGTCGGACATCATATAGATGGGGTTGCGCTGGTGGTGGGCCTTCAGGTTGTTGCTCAGAGCATCGGAGACTTCCTCGGTAGCAGCCTGCCAGATAGCAACGGTGCTGCGGTAGCGCTCCTCGTCCGAAATAAGACCGCGGTTGAAGTTCTTCATGACCTTCTCGATCTTCTTATCGGCGGCGGCCAGGATCGCGGGCTTCTCATCGGGGATGATGGCATCGGGAACGGCGACCGTGATAGCGGACAGCGTGGAGTACTTATAACCCTGTGCCTTGATCTGATCCAGCATCATGGCGCAGACTTTGGTGCCATGCTTGGTCAGGCAGCGGCTGATGATGTCAGGCAGACCTTTCTTGGTCAGCTTGTCGCTCTTACCGCCGGAAGCGATCTTCAGGGTACGGGGGTTCATCTCGTAGTCGAACTTGGTAGCCGGGTCGGTACGATCGACATAGCCCAGGTCCTGCGGGATGGGGTTGTTGAAGATGATCTGACCCATGGTGGTGTCGACCAGAGCGGTCTCCTCCACACCGTCGAAGGTCAGGGTGCGGCGCACCTTGATGGGTGCCTGCAGCGTGATCAGGCCGGAGGAGTAAGCCATCATAGCCTCGCTCTCATCGCGGAAGATCTTGCCGTGGCCCTTATCATCGGGGTTGACCAGGGTCAGGTAGTAGCTGCCCAGGATCATATCCTGCGTGGGCACGGTGACGGGCTCGCCGTCAGAGGGCTTCAGCAGGTTGCCGGAGGCCAGCATCAGCATCTTGGCTTCACGCTGGGCCTCGGTGGACAGCGGCAGATGGACAGCCATCTGGTCGCCGTCGAAGTCGGCGTTGAAGGGGGTGCAGACCAGGGGGTGCAGCTTGATGGCACGGCCCTCGACCAGGACAGGCTCGAAAGCCTGGATGCCCAGACGGTGCAGCGTAGGTGCACGGTTCAGCAGGACGGGGTGGCCCTTGATGACGGTTTCCAGAGAGTCCCAGACCTCGGGGCGGGCACGCTCGACCATCTTGCGGGCGGACTTGATGTTGTTGGCCTTCTCCTTCTCGACCAGGTCCTTCATGACGAAGGGCTTGAACAGTTCGAGAGCCATCTCCTTGGGCAGACCGCACTGATACATCTTCAGCTCGGGGCCGACGACGATAACGGAACGGCCGGAGTAGTCAACACGCTTGCCCAGCAGGTTCTGGCGGAAGCGGCCCTGCTTGCCTTTCAGCATATCGGACAGGGACTTCAGCGCACGGTTGTTGGCGCCGGTGACCGGGCGGCCGCGGCGGCCGTTATCGATCAGGGCATCGACAGCTTCCTGCAGCATACGCTTCTCGTTGCGCACGATGATGTCGGGCGCCCCCAGCTCCAGCAGGCGGCGCAGACGGTTGTTGCGGTTGATGACACGGCGATACAGATCGTTCAGGTCGGAGGTGGCGAAACGGCCGCCATCCAGCTGCAGCAACGGGCGCAGATCCGGCGGGATCACGGGGATGACCGTCATGATCATCCACTCGGGGCGCTGGTTGCTCTCCAGGAAGCTCTCGACGCACTCGAGGCGCTTCAGCAGGCGGACGCGCTTCTGGCCGTTGGCATGCTCCAGTTCCTCGCGCAGCTCGGCAGAGAGCTTTTCGAGGTCGATCTCAGCCAGCAGCTTCTGGATGGCTTCAGCACCCATGCCGGCTTCAAACGTATCCTCGTACTTTTCGCGCATCTCCTTGTACTCGCGCTCGGTCAGCAGCTGTTTTTTCTCCAGCGGGGTGAAACCGGGGTCGGTAACGATGTAGTTGGCGAAGTAGAGGACTTTATCCAGCTGACGGGGGCTGATGTCCAGCATCAGGCCGATACGGCTGGGGATACCCTTGAAATACCAGATGTGCGAAACGGGTGCAGCCAGCTCGATGTGGCCCATGCGCTCACGGCGAACCTTGGCGCGGGTGACTTCAACACCGCACTTATCGCAGATCTTACCCTTGTAGCGGATGCGCTTGTACTTACCGCAGTGGCACTCCCAGTCCTTAGTAGGTCCAAAAATGCGCTCGCAGTACAGGCCGTCGCGCTCCGGCTTCAGGGTACGGTAGTTGATGGTTTCGGGCTTGGTGACCTCACCATAGCTCCAGGCACGGATCTGGTCCGGGGAGGCAAGGCCGATCTTAATAGAATCGAATTCTTTATTTTCCATTCAGCGAACCCTCTCAAATTCAATATGACACACGATTCAGCGATCAATCGTCGAAGGAATCAGACTCGATCGCAGCGAGATCCTCAGCGCTGGAGCCGGCATCCTCGTCCAGATCATCATCAAAGCCTTCATCGGCATCCTTGACGCTGTACTCATCCTGTAGCTCGCTTTCGACCATGACATTATCGCCCAGGTCGTAATCGCTGTTTTCAAAGCTGCTGTCATCGTCGTCAAATTCCTGACGCATGTCAACGGCGTTGCCTTCCTTATCCTGCACAACGATATCCAGGCCAAGGCTCTGCAGCTCCTTGAGCATAACGCGGAAGCTCTCGGGGATGCCGGGACGCGGGATGGGATCGCCCTTGACGATGGCCTCGTAGGTCTTGACACGGCCCACGACATCGTCGGATTTGATGGTCAGGATCTCCTGCAGGGTGTAAGCGGCGCCGTAAGCTTCCAGCGCCCAGACTTCCATCTCGCCGAAGCGCTGGCCGCCGAACTGGGCCTTGCCGCCCAGAGGCTGCTGGGTGACCATGGAGTACGGACCGGTGGAACGGGCATGGATCTTATCATCGACCAGGTGATGCAGCTTGAGGTAGTACATATAGCCGACCGTGACCTTGCTGGGGAACTTCTCGCCGGTACGGCCATCGTAAACGGTGGTCTTGCCGTCGCGGTCAAATCGATCTTGGAGAAATCAATGATGTGGCCGTTCTCACCCATCAGGCGGGGCAGCTTGGTCGGATACTCGGGGGCGTTCTCGCCGTGCCACTTCTCGCGGGCCTCGGCGAAGCAGTCACGCAGGTCGGCTTCGTGGGCGCCGTCGAAGACGGGGGTCTGGACCTTCCAGCCCAGAGCCTTGGCAACGTAGCCCAGGTTGACTTCCAGCACCTGACCGATGTTCATACGGGAAGGAACGCCCAGGGGGTTCAGCACGATGTCCAGCGGGGTGCCGTCGGGCAGGAAGGGCATGTCCTCCTGCGGCAGGATGCGGGAAACGACGCCCTTGTTGCCATGACGGCCAGCCATCTTATCGCCAACGCTGATCTTACGCTTCTGGGCGATGTAGCAGCGCACGCACATACGCACGCCGGGCTGCAGCTCGTCGCTGTTCTCGGGGGTAAAGACCTTAACGTCGACCACGATACCGTAAGCACCGTGGGGCACGCGCAGAGAAGTATCGCGGACTTCGCGGGCCTTCTCACCGAAGATGGCGCGCAGCAGGCGCTCCTCAGCGGTCAGCTCGGTCTCGCCCTTCGGGGTGACCTTGCCGACCAGGATGTCGCCGGTCTTGACCTCGGCACCGATGCGGATGATGCCGCGGTCGTCCAGGTCTTTCAGGGCGTCGTCGCCGACGTTGGGGATGTCACGAGTGATCTCCTCGGGTCCCAGCTTGGTGTCGCGGGCTTCGGTCTCGTACTCCTCGATGTGGATGGAGGTGTAGACGTCCTCGCGGACCAGCTTCTCGTTCAGCAGAACGGCGTCCTCGTAGTTGTAGCCTTCCCAGGTCATGAAGCCGATCAGGGCGTTCTTGCCCAGGCTGATCTCGCCATTCTTGGTGGCGGGACCGTCAGCCAGCACGTCGCCTGCCTTGACGACATCGCCAACATTGACGATGGGGCGCTGGTTGTTGCAGTTGCCCTGGTTGGAGCGCATGAACTTGATCAGCTCATAGGTGTCGGCAGAACCGTCCGGGCAGCGCACGACGATCTTCTCGGCGTCGACAAACTCAACGGTGCCTTCGCGGGCAGCCAGGATGCAGACGCCGGAGTCGGTAGCAGCCTTGTACTCCATACCGGTAGCAACGATGGGCTGCTGGGTGACCATCAGAGGCACGGCCTGACGCTGCATGTTAGAGCCCATCAGGGCACGGTTACAGTCGTCGTTCTCCAGGAACGGGATACAGGCCGTAGCGACGGAAACCATCATACGGGGAGAAACGTCCATGAAGTCGACCTGAGAAGCGTCGAACTCCTGGATGTCGTTGCGGTGACGGCCGGAAACGCGGGGACGGACGAAGTGGTTGTTCTCGTCCAGCGGCTCGTTGGCCTGGGCAACGATATATTCGTCCTCGACGTCGGCGGTCATGTAGACGACCTCGTCGGTGACGGTTCCGGTAGCCTTATCGACCTTGCGGTACGGGGCCTCGACAAAGCCGTACTTGTTGATCTTGGCGTAGGTAGCCAGGTAGGAGATCAGACCGATGTTGGGACCTTCAGGGGTCTCGATCGGGCACAGACGGCCGTAGTGGGTGTAATGAACGTCACGGACCTCGAAACCTGCGCGGTCACGGGACAGACCACCGGGGCCCAGGGCAGACAGACGACGCTTGTGGGTCAGCTCGGCCAGGGGGTTGTTCTGGTCCATGAACTGAGACAGCGGGCTGGAGCCGATGAACTCTTTGATAGCGGCCACGACGGGGCGGATGTTGACCAGGCTCTGCGGGGTGATCTCGCCGTTCTCCTGGTTCTGCAGGGTCATACGCTCACGGATGACGCGCTCCATGCGGGAGAAGCCGATGCGGAACTGGTTCTGCAGCAGCTCGCCGACGCTGCGGACACGACGGTTGCCCAGATGGTCGATCTCGTCGGTCACGCCGATACCGTGGTCAAGGCCCAGCAGGTAGTTGATGGAAGCGAAGATGTCATCGACGGTGACGGTGCGGCTGATCAGAACATCGTGATTCTGGCGCAGCAGCTCTTTCTGCTCCTCGGGGTCAGAGGTGGCCTCAAGGATCTTGCGAATCTCGGCGAAGTTGGCGCGCTCGTTGATGCCGGCCTCAGCATCGACATCGAAGCTGAAGAAGGGCTGGGCGTCCACGCAGCCGTTGGAGATGACGATGACGGGGTAAGCCTCCTGGCCCTTCTTCTCCACCAGAACGGTGACGCGGGTAACACCGGCGGCATCGATCTCGTTGGCCTTGGCCAGGTTGATCTTCTCGCCCTTGGCGGCCAGCAGTTCGCCGGTCAGGGGAGCGATGATGTCCTCGGCGGCCTTGTAACCGGCAATGCGGCGGGCCAGCGCGAGCTTGTTGTTCATCTTATAACGGCCGAAACGAGCCAAGTCGTAGCGGCGCGGGTCGAAGAACAGGGCGTCCAGGTGGGAGCGGGAGCTCTCGACCGTCGGGGGCTCGCCGGGGCGCAGCTTGCGGTAGACTTCCAGCAGGCCTTCCTCGGTGTTATGGGTGATGTCCTTTTCGAGAGAAGCGTTGATCTTCGGCTCGGAATCGCCGAAGAACTGCTTGATCTGCTCATCGGTGGACAGGCCCAGGGCACGGATCAGGGTCGTGACAGGCAGCTTGCGGTTCTTATCGATGCGGACATAGAAAACGTCCTGGGAGTCGGTCTCGTACTCCAGCCAGGCACCGCGGTTGGGGTTCATGGTGGCGGTGAACAGGTCCTTGCCGGTACGGTCCTTGCTGGAGCCGTAGAACACGCCGGGAGAACGAACCAACTGGGAAACGATTGCACGCTCGGCACCATTGGAGATAAAGGTGCCGGAATCGGTCATGAGCGGGAAGTCGCCCATGAAGATCTCCTGCTCCTTGACCTCGCCGGTCTGCTTATTGAACAGACGGGCAGTGACGTACAGGGGCGCTGCATACGTAGCGTCCCGTTCCTTACATTCTTTAATGGTATACTTGGGGGTTTTGTCCAGGCGGTAGTCCACAAACTCCAGCACGAGATTGCCGGTATAGTCCTCAATAGCGGCAATATCGTGGAAGACTTCGTGCAGACCTTCCTCCAGGAACCAGTTGTAAGAGTTTTTCTGGATCTCGATCAGATTGGGCATGCCAATCACTTCGTTGATGCGGGAAAAGCTCATGCGGGTCGTTCTGCCGTTTTGTACGGGCTTGACCTTTACCATAAAACGCGACCACTCCTATTCCGTAGATTGACAAAGTCGGTAAAAGCCGACCTAAAGGAGCTGTGCGAAAGCGATGTATATTCGTCGTTTTTCACAAACTTTTGAATTTTGTCGTTTTCGCAAAATCCCTTTAGGGCGCTCTATTCCATTTTTGTGATACTGTTTCAGTATACATGGTAAAAGGCTTGCTGTCAAGGCTTTTTCGGCTTTTTTGCGAAGTTTTTCTTGGCTGTCGAACGCCCGGACGAGTGTAACAAAATTTCGGCATATTGACGATTTTGCACTGTTTTGCAGGGGTTGACAAATTCGTAACGGGTGCTATATTCCCCGCTTTTGGGCAGTTTTCACAAGGATGTGGACACCTTTTTGCGCAGGATTGCTCTTGACAATCGCACTCTGAAAGAAAAGCGCCCCCTCAAAAGAGGAGGCGCAAGATGTTGTGTTGGATAGAGCACGGGGAGCCTGTGCCCTGTTTTACATAGCAATGATCCCAAACGCATTGGCCACGGAACTGGCCAGAATGATCGCCGCGAACACCGGGCAGAGCCAGCGGATCATAAAGTTGAAGACCTTCTTCCGGCGGAAGCTCCCGCCCTCGAGGGTGACCTCGTGTTCGATGCGCTCAACGCCTACCACGCGGGACACCAGCAGGCAGGTGGCGATGGCCGCGATCGGCATCATCACCGAGTTGGTAAGGAAGTCGAAGAAATCGAGGAACTGCATGCCCAGTACCGTCACCCCGGCCAGCGGGCCGTAGCCCAGGCTGGACAGCGTGCCCAGCCCTACCATGATAACACCCACCAGCACTGTGGCCTTGCGGCGGCTCCAGCCCAGCTCATCCTGGAAGGTGGAGACCGCGCTTTCGGTCAGCGCGATGGAGCTGGTGACCGCTGCAAACAGCACCAGCACAAAGAACAGCACGCCCACTGCCCTGCCCAGGTCCATGCTGGCAAAAACTTTGGGGAGCGTAATGAACATCAACGTGGGCCCCGCCTGCAGGGTGTCCGGCTCGCCATCGGAGAAGGCAAACACTGCCGGAATGATCATCAGGCCCGCCATGACGGCGATGATCGTGTCGAACACCTCGACGTTCTGGGTCGCGTCCTCGATGGAGACGTCCTTTTTCATATAGGAACCGAAAGTGACCAGGATGCCCATGGCGATGGACAGCGAGTAGAACATCTGCCCCATCGCCGTGACCACCGTCATCCAGCTGAAGTTGGCGGGGTTCGGCACCAGGAAATACTTGACGCCCGCCAGCGCTCCCGGCCGCGTGACCGAGTAGGCAGTGATAATGACCGACAGCACCACCAGCACCGGCATCATTACTTTGGAGACACGCTCGACGCCGTTGCGCACACCCGCAAAGATGATGCCCAGCGTGAACAGCGCAAAGGCCAGGAAGCAGATCTCTGTTACCGCACCGTTGGAAATGAAATCCGAGAAGAAGCCGTCCGCCGCCAGCGCCTGGCTTTGGCCGGCGAGATACCCCACCAGATACCGGATGACCCAGCCGCCGATGACCGAGTAATACGGTACGATCAGCACCGGGATGATGGCGTTGATCCAGCCGCCGAAGCCTAAGAACCCGCCGCGCTTGCCCGGCTTGGCAAAGCTGGCGTAAGCGCCCACCGGGCTTTTGCCGGTCATGCGGCCCAGGGCCGTTTCGGCCATGATCATCGTGTAGCCAAAGGTAAGCGCCAGCACGATATAAATTAAAAGGAAGATTCCGCCGCCATATTTGGCCGCCAGGTACGGAAACCGCCAGATATTGCCCAGTCCCACCGACGCCCCGGCTGCCGAGAGCACAAAGCCCAGCCTGCCGGAAAAGCTGCTTCTTTTTTCGTTTTCCATTTTTCCTACGTCCCTCCGGGTTGTTTCTCACATGACTACAAGTGTAGCACAAATGAAATGGAACTTCAAGATGAATTTTTTTCACGTCCCATCCCCTATTTTCCACCTTGACCCTTACGCTGCGTCATAGTGTATGCTATACTTACCGCAAGGGAAAGTGAGGTGTCCCCCATGATGACCGTAAACGAAGTCAGCCGCCTGACCAGCGTGAGTATACGCGCACTGCACTATTACGACCAGATCGGCCTGCTGCCCGCCGCCGGGCATACCGACAGCGGCTACCGCCTGTATGACGATACAGCGCTGGAACGTTTGCAGCAAATCCTGTTGTTCCGGGAATTGGAATTTTCGCTGAAAGACATTCAGCGGATCCTGTCCAATTCCGCCTTCGACCGAGAAAAGGCGCTGGAGCAGCAGATCGAACTGCTGAAGCTGAAGCGACAGCATATCGAGGATCTCATCGCCCTTGCGGAAAAGACACAAACCACAGGAGGAACCATTATGGATTTTACCGCATTTGATACACAGAAGATCAAGGACTACGCCGCCCAGGCCAAGCAGCAGTGGGGCGCCACGCCGGAGTACAAAGAGTTTGAGCAAAAAACCGCCCTCAAGACGGAAAAAGAGGTTTCCGCTATGGGCGGCCAGCTGATGGAAATCATTGCAGCTTTCGGTAAGATGCAAAGCATGGGCCCTGCCGCCCCCGCCGTGCAGGCCCAGGTGAAGAAGCTGCAAGATTTTATCAGCACGCACTACTACACCTGCTCCAAAACCATTTTGGGCCAGCTCAGCCAGCTGTACACCGCAGGCGGCGCGTTTACCCAAAACATCAACGCCGCCGGTGGCCCCGGTACCGCCGAGTTTGCCAGCAAGGCGATCGAGGTGTATTGCCGGACGGCAAAATAAGGCTGTCCGAGTCACGCAATAGCAATATGCACAAGAATACGTTCATTTTTTTGTGCGAGTTCGCCGATTGACTTTTTTGGGGGGACATCGTAGAATATGAATGAAAAATGAACATACGTTAACGGATTGTTACTCTTCGGGAGGCATGACCATTGACAGATGCAGAAAATGCACCTGTATGGTTGTGTCTTATTTTTTTGCCCACATGTTCATTTTACCCCGTATAAGGAAGGTGAGCCCATGAAAGTCATCAAAAAGATCAACAATAACGTGGCGCTGTGCCTGGATGGCAACCAGCGTGAGCTCATCGCCTTTGGCAAGGGCATCGGCTTCAAGCCCATCCCATACGAGCTGACGGACCTCTCGGTCATTGAGCGCACCTACTACGGCATCAGCCCCGAATACCAGGGCTTGCTGAAAGAGATCCCCAAGGAGATCTTCGATGTCTCGGGTATGCTCGTTGATCTGGCCGCCAACAGCATCGATGCCGATTTCAACCGCAACCTGGTCATCACCCTGGCGGACCACATCAACTTTGCCATCGACCGCTACAAGAAAAACATCCACATCAAGCCGCCCTACGTCGGCAACCTGGCTTACCTGCACGAAGCAGAGTACAAGGTTGCCACCCAGGCTGTGGCGTGCATCAATCAGCGCTTCGGTGTGCGCCTGCCCAAAGAAGAAGCCGCCGCCATTGCGCTGCATCTCATCAACGCCGAGAACTCCGTGGCCCCGAAGGCCGATTTCCTCGACGCCAGCACGATGATCAGCGATGTCATCGGCCTGATCGAAAAGCGGGAGAACATCACCATTGACCGTTCTGGCTTCAACGCCAGCCGCTTTATCACCCACATGGAATACCTGCTGGCCCGCATCCGCAACAACGAGACACTGGAAAACAACAACGACAAACTCTTCAACAATCTGAAACAGGAGTATGGAGAGACTTACCTGTGTGCGGAGGATGTCCGCACCTACCTGCAGCAAAAGACCGGCAAGAACCTGGGAAGCGAGGAAATGTCCTATCTCATGCTTCATATCGAACGGTTCTGCTCCCGCGAGCAGGCTTAACCTCGCATGTAATAAAGGGAAGCGCGCACCCTTTGTACAGATATACCAAACACACTGAAAATCAAGAAAGAGGAACCAATAATGGCACAGAAATATCAGGAGCTTTCTGACAAGATCGTTGGTCTTGTCGGCGGCAAAGCCAATGTCCAGTTCTTTACCCACTGCGTGACCCGCCTGCGTTTTAACGTGAAGGACGAGTCCGCCGTTAAAAAAGACGAAATCGAAAAACTGCCCGGTGTTCTCGGCTCCCAGTGGCAGAACGGCCAGTACCAGATCATCATCGGCCAGGCTGTCAACGATGCCTACTGCCTGATTTGCGAGAAGAACGGCTTCGCCGTGGAGAAATCCGTGGACGAGAAGCTGGACGATGAAAAGCCCGCCCAGAAGAAGGGTGTCAAGGCTGTCATCGACAAAATCTTCGACGGCATCTCCGGCTCGCTGACCCCGCTTATCCCCGCTCTGATTGGCTGCGGCATGATCAAGGTCATCCTGATCCTGATGGACATGGCCGGCGTGCCCGCCGACAGCGGCACATACCAGCTGCTCACCTTTGCCGGTGACGCTGGCTTCTACTTCCTGCCCATCATGATCGGCGCATTCGCCGCCAAGAAGTTTGGTGCCAACCCTGCCTTGGGCATGGTCATCGGCGGCCTGCTGATCTACCCGTCCTTTGCCAGCGGCGTCAGCGACGGCACCGCCTTCAACTTCCTGGGCATCCCCGTGTACGGCGTGAGCTACTCCAGCACCATCTTCCCCATCATCCTGTGCTGCGCCGTCATGGCCCCCATCGAGAAGTTCTTTGCCAAGCACTCCCCTGACATCCTGCGTTCCGTGCTGGAGCCGCTGCTGACCATCATCGTCATGATCCCCCTGGCCTACTGCGTCCTCGGCCCCATCGGTTCTTTCCTGGGCACCTACCTGAGCACCTTCGTCCTGTGGCTGTACAACACCCTGGGCTTCATCGGTGTGGCCGCCTTTGCCGCTGTGATGCCGTTCGTTATCATGACCGGTATGCACGGTGCCTTTGTTCCCTACCTGATGCAGATGCTGACCGTTGACCCCCTGTACGAGCCCATCTTCTTCCCTGCTCTGATCATCTCCAACATCGATCAGGGCATTGCTGCACTGGCTGTCGCTCTCAAAACCAAAGACACCAACCTGAAGTCCACCGGCTTCTCCACCGCTGTCACCGCTGTTGTGGCCGGTGTTACCGAGCCTGCCATGTACGCCATCAACCTGAAGTACAAGACCCCCATGTACGGTGCCATGATTGGTTCTGCCATCGGCGGTTGCGTGGCAGGTCTGCTCAAGACCGCTATCTATGCCTTTGCGGGTGCTTCCTCTGTCATCGCCCTGCCGCTGTTCGTCAGCGCTGACAAGCCCAACAACCTGCTGTTCATGGTCATCTCCGTGCTGGTGGGCGCTGTGGCCACCTTCGCAGCCACCTGGGTCCTGTACAAGCCCGAAGCTGCCAACAAGTAATTTTCTCCCGAAAGGATGCTTTTTATGCCGTTTTGCAAAGACTTTCTCTGGGGCGGTGCCACCGCCGCCAACCAGATCGAGGGCGGCTGGCAGGAGGGCGGAAAGGGCCCCAGCGAGGCGGATATGCTTTCTGCCGGGACGCATACCTCTCCCCGTCAGATCACACCTGACACCGAGCCGGGCCTGACCTACCCCAACCGCACCGCCAGCGACTTTTACCACCATTATAAAGAGGACATCGCCCTGATGGGCGAGATGGGCTTTAAAGCCTACCGCATGTCCATCGCGTGGAGCCGCATCTTCCCCACCGGCGAGGAGACCGAGCCGAACCCGGCCGGCCTGCAGTTCTACGATGACGTCTTTGACGAGCTGAAAGCCCACGGCATTGAGCCGATCGTGACCCTGTCCCACTACGAGATGCCGCTGCACCTGGTCAACAAGTACAACGGCTGGGCCTCCCGCGAGGTGATCGCGCTGTTTGAGCGTTACGCCCGTACGGTGATTGCCCACTTCAAGGGCAAGGTGCGGTACTACCTGACCTTCAACGAGATCAACTGCGGCACCCTGCCCCTGGGCAACTACATGTCCCTGGGCATCCGCAACGAGGGCACGCGGGATTTCCTGCATCAGGTGGATGATGTGCAGGTGCGGTATCAGGCGCTGCATCACCAGCTTGTGGCCAGCGCCCGCACCGTGCTGGCCGGGCATGAGCTGGATCCAGAGGCGAAGATCGGCAACATGATCGCCATGATGCCCGTCTACCCCTTGACCTGCAACCCCAAGGACATGCTTGAATTCCAGCAGAACTGGCGGCAGTTCAACTGGTACTGTGCCGATGTGCAGTGCCGCGGTGCCTACCCCTACTACGCCCAGAGCTTCTGGGAGAAAAACAGCATCCATCTGGAGATCACCGATGAGGACCGCGAGACCCTGCGCCGCGGCACGGTGGATTTCTTCTCCCTCTCCTACTATCAGACCAACTGCGTGACGGTCGACCCCAATGCGGCTCAGGCCTCCGGCAACCTGCTGGGCGGCGCGAAGAACCCGTACCTGGAGTCCAGCCAGTGGGGCTGGCAGGTCGACCCGGACGGCCTGCGCTACACCCTCAACGAGATCGAGAGCCGGTATGATCTGCCCATCATCATCGTGGAGAACGGCCTGGGTGCCCGGGACGCGCTGGAAGCTGACGGCAGCATCCACGACCCCTACCGCATCGACTACCTGCAGCGGCACATCCGCGCCATGAAGCAGGCTGTCGAGGAGGACGGTGTGGACCTGTTCGGCTACACCATGTGGGGCTGCATCGACCTGGTCTCTGCCTCTACCGGCGAGATGGCCAAGCGCTACGGTTTCATCTACGTCGATTGTGACGACCAGGGCCACGGCAGCTTCAAGCGGTATAAAAAAGACAGCTTCAATTGGTACCGTAAAGTGATCGAGACCAACGGCGAGGAGCTGTAAGTTCCAAAACATCTACACAAAAGAGCCGCTCCCTTCCAATGGAAGGGAGCGGCTCTTGCTATATTATGCTGTCAAATCAATCCAGGAAGTCGCGCAGTTTTTTGCTGCGGCTGGGGTGGCGGAGCTTGCGCAGGGCTTTGGCTTCGATCTGGCGGATGCGTTCACGGGTGACGTTGAACTCCTTGCCGACCTCTTCCAGCGTGCGGGGGCGGCCATCCTCCAGGCCGAAGCGCAGGCGCAGGACCTTCTCCTCACGGGGGGTCAGGGTCTTCAGCACGTCGGCCAGCTGCTCTTTCAGCAGGGTCTGGCTGGCGGCCTCGGCGGGCACGGGGGCGTCATCATCGGGGATGAAGTCACCCAGATGGCTGTCCTCCTCCTCACCGATGGGGGTCTCCAGGCTGACAGGCTCCTGGGCCACACGCATGATCTCGCGCACCTTATCCACAGGCATCTCCAGGCGCTCGGCAATTTCCTCGGCGCTGGGGTCATGGCCGTACTCATGCAGCAGCTGGCTGGAGACCTTCTTGACCTTGTTGATGGTCTCGACCATATGCACCGGGATGCGGATGGTGCGGGCCTGGTCGGCAATGGCGCGGGTGATGGCCTGACGGATCCACCACGTTGCGTAGGTAGAGAACTTGAAGCCCTTGGTGTGGTCGAACTTTTCCACAGCCTTAATCAGGCCCAGGTTGCCCTCCTGGATCAGGTCCAGGAACTGCATGCCGCGGCCGACGTAACGCTTGGCGATGGAAACGACCAGACGCAGGTTGGCTTCGCTCAGGCGCTTTTTGGCTTTCTCTCCCTCGGGGCCGCCGGCCTGAATTTTCAGGGCCAGGTCGATCTCCTCCTCGGGGGTCAGCAGGGGCACGCGGCCGATCTCTTTCAGGTAGACCTTGACGGGGTCGTCGATGGTAATGCCGTCGGTATTCAGGGCGTCGTCGAAGTCGTCGGCGCCTTCCTCGGTGGTGCCGCTCAGCAGGCTGGCGTCCACATCGCTGACGGGGTCATCATCGATAACCTCGATACCGTTGCTCTCCAGTTCCTCGTAGAGCTTTTCCATCTGCTCCACGTCCAGGACGTGACCGCTCTCCTCCATCGCGTCGCTGATCTCGCTGTTGGTCAGCTTGCCGGCACGGCGGCCGGTCTCGATCAAGCTGCGGATAGAATCTTTCTTTTCTGCCATAAGTACGTTCTCCTTTGGTTTTTTATATGAACACGGATGTTTGAGAGAAATTCTTCAATCAGATTGGGGCGGGTCGGCCGCGCCTTTTTCCTTGCGGAGTTTCGAGAAGGCGCTTAAAAACTGGTCGTCGGTAGTGCCTTTGACGGTCTGGCTGATGGGCTTGGCGTTGTCCAGCCGTTCCAGGTACATGTCAATGTCCTTCTGCTGGAGGGGGTGCCCGGCGTTGACGGCCTGGGCGCGGTTGACTTCGGCCATCGGCTTATCGTCCAGCATCTGCTGCAGGCTGGTGATGTTCACCGGCAGCTGCTCGTCCGCACAGCGGAAAATAGCCCGCAGGGCCTCCTGCATTTCGGGCAGGACCACGGCGTCCATGTTCAGACGCTGGCGCACATAGGGGATCTTTTCGGGGCTTTGCAGCAGCGCGGCGATGAGTTGCCGCCCGGCACTGGCGGC
>ULZG01023543.1_pt1 | contig 16071 bp, 16 predicted proteins | sample 1962881 | NCBI WGS metagenome assembly ULZG01 (sample SAMEA4835883, study PRJEB28245) | human gut metagenome | biome: gut microbiome; material: fecal sample | place: Denmark | collected 2008 | reverse complement strand
ACCAGCGAGATCGAGGAGATCGGCCACATTGAGCGCGGCTATGAGAACATCGTGGAAAAGCTGCGCGGCCTGGGCGCTGAGATCAGCAAGGTGGAGCGGATGCCCGCCGCACTGGAATCGGCAATGTGATCATTCAGAACCTCTCAGTCTGTTTTGCAGAAGTTCCCCTGACAGGGAGCTTTTGTGAAGCAACGACGGAGAGGTTCGTTTCTTGAGGTTTGAAATGTCTGAATTCATCTCGTTATACTCTGGCTCCTCCGGCAACTGCAGCGTGGTGCGCACGGGGGAAAAGTACATCATCATTGATATGGGAAAGGGTGTGCGCACTACCTCGGCGGCACTCAAGGAGCTGGGCCTGAACATCAGCGATTGTGCGGGCATTCTGGTCACCCACGAGCACTCTGACCACGTCAAGGGGCTGGCTACCTTCCTCAAAAAGAATCCGCTGCCGGTATACGGCGCAGACGATACGCTGGATTTTCTGGATGCAAGCGGCATTGTGCCCGCCACCTGTGAGCTGCGCACCCTGTCCGGCGGGGAAGAGGATGTGGGAGATTTCGGCGTGACGATGTTCCCCACCAGCCATGACGTGCCCTGCGTGGGCTACCGCATCCACACCCCGGACAACAAGACCATGACCATTGCCACCGACCTGGGAGTCCTGACCCCGCCGGTGCATCAGGCCCTGAGCGGCTGTGACCTGGTGGCGCTGGAAAGCAACTACGACCTCCACATGCTCCGCAGCGGGCGGTATCCTTACTACCTGCGCTCCCGCATCGAGTCCAACCGGGGCCACCTCTCCAACGATGAGTGCTCGGCAAAGCTGCTGGAGCTGATCCAGGAGGGATGCAAGAAGTTTGCCCTCTGCCATCTCTCGCAGGAGAACAACACCCCAGCGCTTGCTTTGCAGACCATGTTCAACACCCTGGGTGCGGCAGGTGTCGTGCCGGAAAAGGACTGCATCGTGCAGGCTCAGCGCCGCAATGAGATCAGCCCCACGCTTACATTTTAAGAAAAAAAGGCCCTCTCCATCATTGCTTTACAAAGCATGACGGAGAGGGCCTTTTTTGTTGTTATGCCAGATCCGGCAGGATATCGGGCCAGAGGGCCTGCTCCTGCCGCAGGTCGGTGAAAACGCAGTCCAGATAGATCTTGTTCACAGCCGAGATGATGGTGCTGCGCAGGAGCTTGCGTGCATCATCAACATCCGGCTCCAGCTCGGAAAAGCTTTTGGTCAGGCCGAACACATAGGGCAGGTAGCTCTCCAGCTCATCGCAAAAGGTATCATACGCCTGCGCGGAGGTATAATGCGCCTGCTGCATCTTGAACAGGCTGTCGATATTTTCCATGGACAGGACATTTTTAGAAACCACGATGTAGATCAGGCAGGCCAGCTGATCCCGGGTATACTTCTTTTTGATGGGGTGGCTGATGATCCCTTTCTTAACGTAGTTGCTCACCATGGAAGCGGTGAGCTCCACCCCCTGAAATGTGCAGAAACACCCGTTGACAAACTGTACACTCTGATCCAGATAAAGCCCTACGGTGGGGAGTTCTGCATACCGGGGCAGGGCAAACCCTGCGGCGCAGGCCGCAACGCGGCGGTTTGATTCTAATTTCATGCGGACAGTATACCATGTTTTGGAAATGCGGTCAACAGGAAATTAAAAACTTTTGAAATAATTCAAGAAAACAGTTGACAGGTTTTTGAAAAACTGATATAGTGATTCAAACAACAGGAAAAACTGCGGCATCCTCTGCCGCCGGAATGGAGATAAATGCTTATGAACACCAAGATTGTTGTGGATTCCTCCGCCAGCCTGTACACCTTGCAGGGCGTGGATTTTGAATGCGTTCCCCTGAAGATCATCACCGACGATGCCGAATATCTGGACAACGGCACAATGGATGCCTTGGGCATGGCCCAGACCCTGCGCACCTATAAGGGAAAGACCTCGACTTCCTGCCCCAACGTCAGCGATTGGCTGGCCGCCTACGAGGGAGCCGACGAGGTGTATGCCATCACCATCACGGGCACTCTGTCCGGCAGCTACAATGCCGCCCAGCTGGCCGCCGAGGAATACCAGCAGGAGAACCCCGGCAAGCGGGTGTTCGTGCTGGACAGCCTTTCCACCGGCCCGGAGCAGCGCCTGCTGGCCGAGCATCTGCGGGATCTGCTGGCTGAGGGCAAGGAGTTTGACGAGGTCTGTGAAGAGATGCTCCGCTACCACAAGCACACCCATCTGCTCTTCTCGCTGGAGTCGCTGGCCAATCTGGCCCGCAATGGCCGCGTGAAGCCTGCTGTTGCTGCTATGGCGCGGATGCTGGGCATCCGGGTCATCGGACAGGCAAGTGAGGCCGGAGAGCTGGATGTTCTCTGCAAGACCCGTGGTGAGCATGGTGCGCTGGAACGCATCGTGCTGGAACTCAAGGAGCACGGCTACACCAACGGCAGGCTCCATATCTCTCACTGCGGCAATCCCGCCGCCGCCGAGCGCCTGAAGCACATGGTAAAGGCTGTGTTTGATGGAGCAAAGGTGGACATCAGCGAATGCGGCGGTCTGTGCAGCTATTATGCAGAGCTGGGCGGCCTGCTGGTTGGTTATGAGGACGCGGAAGCATAAGCGGACAACCCTCGGGAAAAATTCTGCCACGATTGAATAGGCGCTCATAGCGGGGAAAGCCGTTGTGGGCGCTTTTTTGTTTGCAAAATCTTCCGCTCTGCGCTATACTAACAGCATCAAAAATCGCCGTGGGCGGCAGGGGAGGGATACCACATGTTCAGATTGCCTATCGTCAAGTTTTTCAACCGCATCTTCAACCGTGTCACGATCACAGTGGTGCTGGTGGCTTTACAGGTGCTCTGGCTGCTCTGGGCGTTCTGGTCGTTCACGGCGGGGCGGGTCTGGCTGAACGGTGCCCTGAAGGCGCTGAGCATCCTCATTGTGCTGTATCTGGTGCGCAAGGATGAAAACAGTGCTTATAAGATCGGCTGGATCGTTCTGATCGGTCTTCTGCCCCTGCTGGGCGGCGCGCTTTATCTGGCTTTTGGCAACAAGGCCCCCGCCAAGTATCTGCGGGAGCGGATGCAGAAGGTGGAACAGGCCCATCAGACTGAGCTTGCCCAGCCTGAGGGCCAGACCGATGCGCTGGATATCTCCAGCCGGAACCTGAGCCGCTATGTGGCAAAGTTCGGGCCGTATCCGGCCTGGAGGGATACCGCTGCTCACTACTTTTCCTGCGGGGAGGAGATGTATCCCCAGCTGCTGGCGGATCTGGAAAAGGCGGAAAAATTTATCTTTCTGGAATTTTTTATCCTCCGTTCCGGCAAAATGTGGGACGGTGTGGAGCAGATCCTCCGCCGCAAGGCCGCTCAGGGCGTGGATGTGCGGCTGATCTACGATGATTTTGGCAGCCTGCTGGGCCTACCCAGTGATTTTGTCATCCGCATGGAGAAGGCGCATATCCGCTGCATCCCTTTCAACCCGGTGGTGCCGCTGGTCTCGCTGGTGATGAACCACCGCGACCACCGCAAGATCGTGGTGGTTGACGGCAATGTGGCCTACACCGGCGGCGTGAATCTGGCGGATGAGTATATCAATGCAGAGCAGCGCTTTGGCTACTGGAAGGATGCGGCCATCCGGCTGGAGGGTGCCGCTGTCTGGAACTTTACCGTGATGTTCCTCAATGTATGGAACGCCTTCCGCCCGCAGGAGACCGATTACACCGCCTTTGCGCCCACCCGCCTGCCCGCAGTGCAGGATGGCGTGGTGCAGCCCTACGCGGACAGCCCGCTGGATGAGGAACCGCTGGCCGAGACGGTCTATCTGGACATCCTCTCTCAGGCCCAGAGATATGTTTATATCTACACGCCCTACCTGGCCGTGGGCGAGGAGATGCTGGATGCTCTGAAAAGTGCGGCCAAGCGCGGGGTGGACGTGCGTCTCATCCTGCCCGGGATCCCGGATAAGAAGCTGGTGTTCCGGCTCAGTCGCTCCTACTATCTGCCCCTGCTCAGGGCGGGTGTGCGCATTTATGAATTCACGCCCGGTTTCCTCCACGCCAAGTGCTATGTCAGTGATGACCGTGTGGCCGCGGTGGGCAGCATCAATATGGATTATCGGAGCCTGTTTCTCCATTTTGAGTGCGGAACACTGCTCTTCCATAACAGCCAGATCGCCGCTCTGCGGAAGGATGTGGAGCGCACCCTGCCGCAGTGCCGGGAAATCATGCGCTCCGACTGCCGCACCAATCTGCCGGGCACAGCACTGGACAGCTTGCTGCGGCTGCTGAGTCCGTTGATGTAAGCGGCTGCGCGCAGCACGCGGGGAACTTTTCCGCGCAAGTGAAACGGGCCATTCCATCGCCCGCCCTATTGCCTGCGGCAACAGGGGCCCACCCCAGCGGACACTTGCTTTGGAAAACTCCCGTCGGCTGCGTAATCTTACGCTCTTCTGGACATACTATGGGGCAAAGGCCCAACGGGCCGTGTGGAAAGGGAGCGTATCTATGAATCAGAACCATCGGGCTCTTTGGAGCTGTGCCATGGCGGCGGTGCTGCTGCTGACCGCCTGCGGCAAAACGAACGCCGGGTCGGGCAGCTCCGGCAGCATGAGCGGAAGCAGCGGCACATCCTCCGCACAGACCCAGACAGCGGCATGGAAAACCGGTCTGGGTGTGGTGACAGAGGCCACCGATCAGGACAGGGCAGGGAAAATTGAACTGGCAGCGGCCGCTGTCCTGCTGGATGGCGAGGGCAAACTGGAGAGTGTTCTGCTGGACGAGCTGGAAGTGTCTGTTTCGGCGGACAGCACCGGCCATGTGACCCTGCCTACCGACTGGCGCACCAAGCGGCAGAAGGGGGACGATTACCCGCTGGCGGCAGTGTCCTCTCTGAAAAAGGGATGGGCGGAACAGGCGGATGCCTTTGCCAGTTACCTGATCGGCATGACCCCGGAACAGGTCTCCATGCTCAAAGTGGATAAGGATGGCAAGCCCACGGATGCCGACCTGCTGAGCGGTTGCACCATTGCTGTGGATCGCTACCGGGATGCCGTGACCCGGGCCTGCGCCAATGCCAGGGCACTGGGTGCCGCCAGGGGCGACAGGGCCGCGCTGGGCATCGAAGCGATGAACGGGACTTCGGACATCACCGCCACCGATGACAAGGATGTGAATGCGCAGGTGGATGTGAGCATCGTGGCACTGACCACCGATGCGGACCGCCGTGTGACCAGCGCCATTGCGGATATGGCTGAGCCGGCCCTGACAGTGGTGTCAGACGGCGGTGTGACAGCCCCGGATCTCGTCAAGACCAAGCTGGAGCTGGGCGAGGACTACGGGATGCGCGGCGCATCGGCGCTGGGCAAGGAGTGGTATGAGCACAGCGAGGGCTTCTGCGATGCCCTCAAGGGCAAGACCCGCACCGAGATCGCCGGGCTTTCCGGCGGCGATGCCGACCTGAAGGCTCTGTGTACCATTGACATCACCGATCTGCAAAAGGCGGCGCTGGATGCCCTGAGCTGAGGAGGAAACCCTTTTCGGTCTCACAATCGCACACCGGCTCTCCCGGATAGGTGGCATTCCGCTGCGTTTTCAGAGAGAAACCCTCTCGCCGCGTCTGGCAGCTGCCGACGCGGCGTTTTTGTTTTGTCAAATTGCCCGCTTTGCCGTGGTAAAGCGGTAAAGATTTGAGCAAACTGCGAAAAATCAGTTTTCCCCCTTGCCAAATGGCAGAAAACGCGCTATTCTATAACCACAGTTTAGCAATTTAGCATGATAAAGCAATAAAACAAAGCTGCTTGCCACTGAGGGAGGAACCGTATATGAAACGTCTTGTATCCGCATTTCTGGCCGGTGCCATGGCACTGAGCCTTGCCGCCTGCGGCGGTGCCGCTTCCACTTCCACTGCCGCATCTGCTTCGGCCTCTGCTTCCGGCAGTGCCGCCGTTTCCCAGACTGCAGGCAGCGACCTGGATTACATCAAGGGCAAGGGCAAGCTGGTCATTGGCTACACTGTTTACGAGCCCATGAACTACACCGATGCCGATGGCAACTTCACCGGTTTTGATACCGAGCTGGCCACTGCTGTCTGCGAAAAGCTGGGCGTGGAACCGGAGTTTGTGGAGATCAACTGGGATACCAAGGTCGTGGAGCTGGATGCCAAGAGCATCGACTGCATCTGGAACGGTATGACCCTGACCGATGACATCATGCAGAACACCGCTACCACCAAGGCTTATGCAAAGAATGCACAGGTGGTCGTTGTGAAAGATGGCACCGATTATACCTCTACCGCTGACCTGGTGGGTAAGACCGTGGTCGCCGAGGCTGGTTCCGCCGGTGAGGCCGCCATTGAGGGAGACGAGAACCTGGCACAGGCTGATTACGTTTCCAAGAGCGTTCAGACCGACTGCCTGATGGAAGTTGCCGCAGGCACTGCCGATGCCGCTGTACTTGACCTGACCCTGGCCAATGCCATGATCGGTGAGGGCACTGACTATGCCGACCTGAAGATCGTGGACGAGCTGAACGCCGAGGAGTACGGCGTGGCATTCCGCAAGGGCAGTGATGCTGCCGCCGCTGTGGATGAGGCCTTTGATGCACTGAAGGCCGATGGCACTTTGCAGGCACTGGCCGATAAGTACGATCTGGCACTGGCTGACTGAATTTGTTGAACAACTCCTTCCGTCATCGCTATGCGATGCAACCTCCCTCGGTGAGGGAGGCTTTTTGTTGCCGATGCGTGAAAGGCTCCCGAGCAGAGGGGACTTTCACCGGCGGTGATGGAAGGGAAATATGGATTCTGAATAAAAAAGGTGTGTTTTTGTGTCTGTGATTCTTATGCGCCTGTCCGGCGCGTTCCTGCTCAATTGTGAGCTCTTTGCCCTGACACTGCTGTTTGCACTGCCGCTGGGGCTGGTGGTCTCGTTTGGCTCCATGAGCCGCTGCAAGCCGCTGGCCGAGCTGGTCAAGACCTTTGTCTGGATCATCCGCGGTACCCCGCTGATGCTGCAGATCATTGTGATCTATCTGGGCCCCGGCCTGCTGGGCATGAACAACCCCTGGCCCTCCGGCTCCGGCGGACGGATGGTGGCGGCGGTGGTGGCTTTTGCCATCAACTATGCCTGCTATTTTTCTGAGATCTACCGCGGCGGCATTGAAGCAGTGCCCAAGGGGCAGACTGAGGCCGGGCAGGTGCTTGGCATGACCAAAACACAGATCTTTTTCAAGGTGACCCTGCTTCAGGTCGTCAAGCGCATCCTGCCCCCCATGGGCAACGAGATCATCACGCTGGTCAAGGATACCTCGCTGGCAAACACCATTGCCAACAAGGAAATCATTATGATGGCCAAGGAGTACAGCGCAAAGGGCCTGATCTGGCCGCTGTTCTCCACCGCGCTCTTCTTCCTGGTGTTTGTGGGCGCACTGACCATCCTGTTCAACTGGGCTGAAAAAAAGCTCGATTATTTCCGCTGCTAAGGAGGCAGATAGATTATGGCGTTGCTCGAAGCTTCCGGTATCGGGAAAAATTTTGGCGAGACCCATGTGTTGAAGGACATCTCCCTGGATCTGGAGCAGGGGGAAGCGCTGGCGATCATCGGCTCGTCCGGTTCCGGCAAAACGACTCTGCTGCGCTGCCTGAACTTTCTGGAACGGCCTGACACGGGTGTGATCAAGGTGAACGGCGAGACCATGTGGGATGCCGCCGACCCTGCCACCCAGAAGGAAAGCGAGATCCGTAAAAAGCGGCTCCATTTCGGTCTGGTGTTCCAGAACTTCAACCTGTTCCCGCAGTACACGGCTTTACAGAATGTGATGCTGGCAGGAGAACTGCTGGCAAAGGAACGCCCGGAATATCAGGCAAACAAAAAGGCCATCCACGCGGAGCTGGAACAGCAGGCGAGAGAACTGCTGGCGCAGATGGGCCTTTCGGAGCGGGCCGGCCACTACCCGCATCAGCTCTCCGGCGGCCAGCAGCAGCGTGTGGCCATTGCCCGCGCGCTGGCGCTTCACCCGGATATCCTCTGCTTTGATGAGCCCACCAGCGCCCTTGACCCGGAGCTGACCGGCGAGGTGCTGAAGGTCCTGCGCGACCTTGCCGACCGCAAGACCACGATGATCATTGTCACCCATGAGATGCACTTTGCCCGCGATGTGGCCGACCGCATCCTGTTCATGGATGGCGGCGTGGTCGTGGAGGAGGGCCCGGCCAAACAGCTCATCGACCACCCCCAGGAAGAGCGTACCAGACAGTTCCTCGCACATTATTCAGAATGACCCGCCCCGCCCCGGAATGCAGAGATGCGCGCCGGGGCGGTTTTATCTCTTGCACTCTGTGGGTGTCTTTTGGTATACTGATAAAAACAGGGGGGCGGAAAAATGACAGTAGCACGGAAACGAGCACTTGCAAACGCAGTGGCATCGGCCCGGATGGAGGGGCTGGAGATCTCAGAGCAGGAAAAGAGAGACTGCCTGCGCTATCTGGATGGAAAAATCGATACTGCAACCCTTGTAAGAGAAGCATTGAAACGTCAGAAAAAGCAGGAGCTGTCCCGGAGGTGACGAATGCCTTATACCATCGAAGCGGCTCAGGACGGCTGCTATCCGGGAACGACAGTCCTGGTCAATAAATTTGATCTGCATACGCAAAAAGAGCTGAATGCAGTAGAATCGGTTCTGGTTACGGCCAAAACGATACAATGGTCAGAGAACCCCCGATGTGCAGCATTTGATTTTGAGCACTATAAAGCAATCCATCGACATTTATTCGGTGAGTTGTATGATTGGGCGGGACAGGTACGGATGGTCAACCTGTCCAAAAAAGGAACGCAGTTCTGCCCGGTGGAGGAAATCCCACGGGTGAGTGCGGCGATTTTTAATCGTCTTGCGCAGAATAATCTTCTTTGTGGGCTTGCAAGGAATGATTTTATCGCTGCATTAGTGGATCTTTATCAACGAACCAACGAGCTGCACCCATTTCGGGAGGGCAATGGGCGGACACAGCGCGTCTTTTTGTCACAGTTAGCAGAAAATGCGGGGTATGATTTGGATTTCACTGCGGTAGATCCGGACGAGTTGATGATCGCAACGATCTATGCGGCGCAGGGAATCGAAGCGCCGCTGCAACAGGCGTTTGAGAAAATCGTCCAAAATGTGGAATGACCCGAACCGCTCCGGCGTGCAGAAACGCACGCCGGGGCGGTTTTGCTGTACAGAGCAGGTTTGGGCTGCATAACTACATTGCATTTTTTGAATAGAAATCTGAAACTTTTTCACATCTGCGAAAAAATAACGCTTTATGCAAAAACCAGTGATAATCATTTTGGATTTTGTGCTATAATTGAAACACGAATCAGACCCATTCCCAATTGGAGGAGGCTTAACAAAAAATGAAGTTGAAATATGCATTCCAACGTGGTGTTGCATCAGCACTGATCGCAGGGGTTGTCCTTACGGCGGGTCTGCCCGCACTGGCTGCCGGTGGCGCAGAGGCTGCGGAAACCGAAAGTGTGGCAGTGGTTCAGGTGGCTTCCTCTTCGGATGAGGGGGCTGCTCAGGACGAATATGGTGTGGCTGCGGCGATCATCTCGGAGGATGATACACCGCTGAGCATTCCGGATGAGGAGACCCCGCCTTCGGGCAATGCCGGAACGGGGTTCTGGAGCATTCTGTTCCAGCTGCTGAAGCATCTGGCCGGGAAGCACTGAAAAATTTGAAAAAACCTCTTGAAAATTCATCGCAACCTGATATAATACCCACATGAACAAAAACGTCCTGCCCATTGCGCGGCAGGGCGTTTTTGTCGGAAAAAATTCGTGTGATAAGGTCTGTGATGCTTTCCCAAGGAGGAACGTGCGTATGACGAAAGATATGACGCAGGGCAGCCCGCTCAAGCTGATCCTTGCCTTTGCGGTGCCGCTGATGCTGGGCAGCCTGTTCCAGCAGTTCTATAATCTGGCGGATACCATCATCGTGGGCCGCTTTGTGGGCGTGGAAGCCCTGGCGGCAGTCGGCAGTGTGGGTGGTCTGAACTATCTGGTGCTGGGCTTTGTCAATGGCATTGCCTGCGGCTTCTCCATCCCCGTCTCGTGGACATTCGGTGCGAAAGACTATGTGGAGATGCGCCGCTACACCGCCAATGCCGTCTGGCTGAGTGTCTTTTTTGCCGCAGTGCTTACCGTGGTCACAGTGGCCATGACCCGTTCCATTCTGGTCTGGACCAATACCCCGGACAACATCATTGATCTGGCGGATATCTACATCCGCACCATCTTTATCGGCATCCCCTTCACCCTGCTGTACAACATGACCAGCGCCCTGATGCGCGCTCTGGGCGACAGCAAGCGGCCTCTGTACTTCCTGCTGGTGGCAAGCTTTCTGAACATCGGGCTGGATCTGCTCTGTATCATTACCTTCAAGATGGGTGTGTTCGGTGCAGCATTCGCCACCGTGTTCAGCCAGGCAGTAGCCGGTCTGGGCAGCCTGTGGTACATCCTCAAGCATTATAATGAGCTGCGCTGGAACAAAGAAGAAAGCCGCCTGAGCAGACAGCACTGTGTCAAGCTGTGCGGCATGGGCATCCCCATGGGTCTGCAGTGCAGCATCACGGCCATCGGTTCCGTTGTGCTGCAGGGTGCAGTCAATGGTCTGGGCAGTGACATCGTGGCAGCACAGACTGCAGGCGGCAAGGCGGCACAGTTCCTGTCCGTCCCGCTGGAGAGTATTGGCACGGCCATGACCACCTACGCCAGCCAGAACATGGGTGCCCACGACCTGAACCGTGTGAACAAGGGCGTGAACACTGCCCTGGGCATCGGCTGTGTGTACAGTGTGGCATCCTTCCTGATCCTGCGTGTGCTGGATAAGGCTTTGATCGGCCTGTTCCTTGAGAGCAGCCAGACCGAGATCATGGCCAACGCCCAGAGCTTCATCTTCTGGAACAGCGTGTTCTATATCCCGCTGGCAGTCCTTATCATTTACCGCTACACCATTCAGGGTCTGGGTTATTCCAGCCTGGCCATGTTTGCCGGTGTGGCAGAGATGATTGCCCGTGCTATGGTGGGCTTCCTGTTCGTGCCGCTGTGGGGCTATTTTGCCGCCTGTATTGCAAACCCGGTGGCCTGGTTCTTTGCCTGCTTCTTCCTGATCCCGGCGTATATCGTTGTGTTCCGGAAGCTGAAACGGGAAAAAGCAAGACCGCACGCAAACTTGTAAAAATTGAGCCGCTCTTTTGCGAAACCGCAGAAGGGCGGCTCTTTTGTTGCCTAGTAGGGGAGGCCTTGGCAAAGAGGAAAAGCCTCACGCAACGCCAAAGCTGAGAGATTGTAAAGAGCAGGGCCGGCCCAATTCCTTTACAAATAACACCAAAACGATTATACTATAAATAATTATGTCACAAGGGGGTGAGGAGCATGGAGCTGGAACAGATCGAGGGAACGGTGGAGGACATTATCTACGAGAACCCGGATAACGGCTACACGGTGTTTGAAATTTCCGGCGGCGGCACGGTCACCGTGGTGTGCGGGATCGTGGGCGAGCTCCATGCGGGCGAGAGCGTGGTCTGCCGCGGTAAATATGAGAACCACGCTACCTATGGCCGCCAGTTCCACGCCCAGGAGTGCGAGACCGATATGCCGAAGGATCTGGAAGCGGTGTACGCCTTCCTTGCCAGCGGCTCCCTGCCTTACATCGGGGCGCGCACGGCCAATAAGATCATCGACAAATTCGGCGCGGCGGCGCTGGAGGTGATCGCCAACGACCCCGCCCAGCTCACCCTGATCCCCGGCATCTCGGCGGACAAAGCTGACCGCATCCAGCAGGAGTTCAAGCGGATGTTCGGAATGCGGGAACTGATCGCCTATCTGGCGCAGTTCGAGATCAGCCCCCGCCGCGCCATGGAGGTGTTCCGCGTCTTTGGTCCCAGTGCCATGCAGGCCATCTCCCAGAACCCTTATCTGCTCTGTGGGGAACCCCTGCAGCTGGATTTCCGCCATGCGGACAGCATTGCACAGTATTACCACATGGAAGGGGACTGCACCCAGCGGCTGGAAGCAGCGCTTCTGCGCACCCTGCGCCACAACGCGGGCAACGGCCACACCTGCCTGCCCCGTGCGCAGCTGCTGGACACGGCATCCCACTTCATCCAGCAGCCGCCCGAAAAGCTGGCCCGTGCGCTGGACCACTGCATTGAGACCGGGCAGCTTGGCGTAAAGATGCTGGAGGCGGTGCCGTATATCTATCTGCCTGACCTGCTGGAAGCAGAACAGGCCATTGCCGACCGGCTGGCCCTGCTGGCGAAGCGGGAAAAGCAGACGGTGCGGAACCTTGATAAAAACATCCAGGTGCTGGAGCTGACCCAGGGCTTTGCCTATGCGCCCCTGCAGCGGGAAGCAATCCGCAAGGCCATGACCGAAAACTGTCTTGTGCTGACCGGCGGCCCCGGCACCGGTAAGACCACTACGGTCAACGCCATCCTGCAGCTGCTGGAGCATCAGGCAGACCGGGTGGCGCTTTGTGCTCCCACGGGCCGTGCGGCCAAACGGCTGAGTGAACTGACCGGCCGCAAGGCCTCTACCATCCACCGTCTGCTGGAGGTGGACTACTCCGGCGGTGTGGTCAGCTTTATCCACAATGACAAGAACCTGCTCAAATGCGATGTGGTCATTCTGGATGAGATGAGTATGGTGGATGTGAAGCTGTTTCAGGCGCTCATTGCAGCCCTGCGGTACAGCTGCCGCATTATTATGGTGGGCGATGCCGACCAGCTGCCCAGCGTGGGGCCCGGCAACATTCTGGGCGAGGTCATCCGCTCCGGGCTGGTGCCCACCGTCTGCCTGAACGAAATCTTCCGGCAGGCTAAACGCAGCCTTATTGTGGAGAACGCCCACCACATCATCAGCAGTGAGCCGCTGCAGAAGGGCGGTAAGACAGACGATTTCTTCTTTCTGGAATCGGACGGCGATGCGGCGCAGAAACTGGTGTGCGATCTTGTTACCACCCGTCTGCCCCGGAGCTATGGTTTTGACCCTGTCCGGGATATCCAGGTGCTCTGCCCCACCAAGCTGGGGCCCACCGGCACCCAGGCGCTGAATGTAGAGCTGCAGAACCTGCTCAACCCGGAGCAGAAGGGCAAACCCCAGCTCCAGAGCGCCTCCCGGGTGTTCCGGGTGGGCGATAAGGTGATGCAGGTGCGGAACAACTACGAGATCGTCTGGAACCGCATTGGCGGGGAGCAGGGCGTGGGAGCCTATAACGGCGATATCGGCATTGTGGAATCCATCAACATGCGCGACCGCTCCATGGTGGTGCGGATGGATGACCGCCGCCTGCTCTACCCGGCGGAAAACCTGAACGAGCTGGAGATCGCCTACGCCATCACGGTGCACAAGAGCCAGGGCAGCGAGTTCCCGGCGGTGGTGCTGCCGGTGGCGCAGGTGCCGCCAAGGCTCTGCTACCGCAACCTCTTCTACACCGGCGTGACCCGCGCCCGCAAATTGTGCATCGTGGCCGGGCGGCGGGATGTGGTGAACCGGATGATGTCCAATGTCCGGCAGAACCTGCGGTACAGCGGCCTGTGCGAATTGCTGAAAGAGAATCTGCCGCCGGAACAGATGGCGGCGGAATAACCTCTCAGGCGCTTTGCGCCAGCTCCCCTAATAGGGGAAGCCAGGCTGCTGACTTGCCTTTCCTACTAGGAAAGGTTTGGTCTATACTTTTTTACTGGCTTATGCTACAATATAAATTGATTTGATTTCCCGCCCGAACGGGCATTTACGATAGAAAACAGGGGAGCAGAGAAAGGAACGTTTCATTATGGCACAGAATGACATCGGCATCGATCTGGGCACAACGACCATTATCATTGCACAGGCAGGGCAGGGGGTCGTGCTCAACCAGCCCAGCGTGGTGGCAATGGATACCCGCAAGAACTCCGTGCTGGAGGTGGGCGACAAGGCCCTGGCCATGGTAGGCCGCACCCCCAACTATATTTCCGCCATTTTCCCGCTGAAGGACGGCGTCATCAGCGACCACACCATGACCCGGGAACTGATCTGCCGGTTTGTGAATCAGGTGTACAGCTCCCACATGGTCAAGCCCCGGGTGGCTGTCTGCGTGCCCGCTGCCATCACCGGCATTGAGAGCGATGCCGTGGTGGAGGCCGTGATGGCCGCCGGTGCCCGTCAGGTCTACCTGATCGATGAGCCCATTGCCGCTGCACTGGGTTCCGGCATCGACATCACCCAGCCCGATGGCCGGATGATCATTGATATCGGCGGCGGCACCACCGATATCGCTGTCCTGTCTCTGGGCGGCAAGGTCAAGGCCACCAGTGTCCGTGTGGCGGGCAACCACTATGATGACGAGATCCTGAAACATGTCCGCAACAAGTTCAGCATTGCCATCGGCCAGCGTACCGCAGAGCAGCTGAAAAAGAATGTCGCCTGCTGCCCCCAGAAGGCTGATTTTGACGAGACGATGGAGGTCAAGGGCCGCAGCCTGCTGACCGGCCTGCCCATCAAGGTGAATGTTTCCACCAGCGACCTCTACGAGCCTGTGATGATGCTGAGTGAGCAGATCGGCACTGCCGCCCATCAGGTGCTGGAAAAGACCCCGCCCGAGCTGGCAGGCGATATCTTCCGCAATGGTGTGGTGCTGACCGGTGGCGGCGCACAGCTGCACGGCCTGCCCGAATACCTGAGCCAGGAGCTCAAGGTGGATGTGACCGTCTCGCCCGATCCCGTGAACTGCGTGGCATTGGGCACTGCCATGAGCCTGGGCCTGAACGATAAGCTGGAGACCGGCTTCCTGGATGCGACCCCCCGCATGGGCCGCCGTTAACCGGGGCCCTGACCCGGCTCGTTAAGAATTTGGAAAAGTTGCAACAAAATTTTGTTCATACTTGTTGAATCGGGTCGGGAAATATTGTATAATATTGTCAAATCGCTTTTTGCGCGCCGGGGTCTGCTCCGGAGTGCGGAGTAAATTATTATTAGGAGGAAGACCATGAATCTGGGTTCTGATGTGGTTATCACCATTACCGGTATCGTGCTGGTGTTTGCCATCCTCATCCTGCTGATGCTCATCATCACGCTGGAAGGCAAGATCTTCGACGGTATGGCCGCCAAGAAGAAGGCAGCCAAGGAGCCTGCTGCTCCCAAGGCTGCCGCAAAGCCCGCTGCCCCCGTACAGCAGGCTGCTCCCGCCCCTGTGGTGGAGGAAGGCATTCCCGGCGATGTGGTTGCCGCAATTATGGCTGCCATCCATGCCATGGGCAATGGCAAGTACACCCTGAAGGCCGTGCGCCGTGCTGCAAATGGCTGGAGCAAGGCTGGTGTCAACGACACCACCGCACCTTTTTAACACAGGAGGAAAAACATGACACAGTTTATCGATACTCTGGTCGGTATTTTCCAGAGTTCCGGCTTCGCACGGTTCGGTGAGCCGGGCGGCTACCTCTACGCGATTATGATCTGCGTGGGCTGCTTCCTGCTGTACCTGGCCATCGTGAAGGAATTTGAGCCCCTGATCCTGCTGCCCATGGCATTCGGCATGATCCTTGCCAACCTGCCCGGCAGCGGCGTTATCCACATGCAGTACTTCGTTGGTGATGGTCTCGAGCACCCGATGTGGATCGAGATCCTGAACAACGGCGGTCTGGCCGATATGCTTTACATGGGTGTCAAGCTGGGCATTTACCCCCCGCTGATCTTCCTGGGCATCGGCACCATGACCGACTTCGCCCCTCTGATCTCCAACCCCAAGAGCCTGCTGCTGGGCGCTGCCGCTCAGTTCGGTATTTTTGGTACTTATATGGGCGCTCGTCTGCTGGCCGCTACCGGCATTGTGGACTTCACCCAGAAGCAGTCCGCTGCAATCGCCATCATCGGTGGTGCAGACGGCCCCACCGCCATCTTTGTTACCTCCCGTCTGGCACCTGAGCTGCTGGGCAGCATTGCCGTTGCGGCGTATAGCTACATGGCTCTGGTGCCCGTGATCCAGCCGCCCATTATGAAGGCGCTCACCACCAAGAAAGAGCGTACGGTCGTAATGAAGCAGCTGCGCACCGTG
>ULZG01067789.1_pt1 | contig 16521 bp, 27 predicted proteins | sample 1962881 | NCBI WGS metagenome assembly ULZG01 (sample SAMEA4835883, study PRJEB28245) | human gut metagenome | biome: gut microbiome; material: fecal sample | place: Denmark | collected 2008 | reverse complement strand
AGAAGAACTACAAACAGACCTGAAGTCATCAAGAAGTTCTCTCACTTTTTATTGTGAGGAAAAAAATAAAATAGAGAAGAAGTTTGACAACTTCAAGAACTTGGTCAAATCGTTAGTTGTCTTAGTCGATTAGTTTTTATGGGTTATAGAAAATGGGTAGATGCCGGGCTATGAAAGTCCGGCATTTTCATTGACAGATAGTTCAGGCGGTAGAACACCATGTAAGGGTTAGCATGGAAGTCACGGGTTCAAGTCCCGTTCTGCCAGCAAACAATCAAATACTTAAACTATGGTTAGAGAAATTACAGTAGACGAAAACTACCAGACAGTACGTCTTTTTGACGAAATGAAGAAAGGGGACATCTACAAAGTTCCCTATGACAAGAAACGGCATAACGGAATCAAGCTGGAAGCATCACGCCGCAATCGTGACCTCCGCTTGATCGGGACACTTAAAAACAAAATGGACGTGAAATACCGGGTATCAGCAACAGAGTATCCGGGTTTCTCGGCAATTATCTGCTTAAAATAAGGAGGTATCTATGGTAAACGAAGATGTATTGAAAATCGTCCTGAATGACAAGACGTTTGGGCGCGATACCGCTGCTGACATCGTTGGTGGTCTGGCACGTTTGAGAGAGTTGGTAGGAAAAGGACTTATCAGAGCAGAAAAACCTACCAACAAGCAAAACGGCAAGTGGTTCTGCAATGCCTGGGATGTGATTAAACATGCACAATTGAAGTATTAATACAGATTATTATGGAAGAAAAGCCAAATCTATTTCAGAAGATACAGCTTGTCTCAAATGAGATAAAAAATATCGAAAAGAACCTGACTGTGGGCAAAGGTAATTATGCCTACAAGGCAGTACAGGACATTGATGTCACCTTGGAAGTGAAAGAAGCTGAGTCCAAGCATGGCCTTGTCAGCATCCCTATTAAGCAGGAACTTGTTAAATCGGAAATAATTAGAGTTGTTAAAGAAGGTGGAGGGGAATCCATCAACTATATGGACATCATAAAAATGACCCTACGCATTATCAATTTGGACAACACGTCAGAATACATAGACGTGGAAAGTTTTGGGCGTGGACTTGACCCAGGCGACAAAGGATTTGGAAAGGCTTCTACTTATGCCAGAAAATACGCTTTACTTAATGCCTATAAGATTGCTACAGGTGAAGACCCTGATGAAAACAAATCCAAGGTGCAAACCCCTGCTACAGTAGATGAAGTGAAAAATATTGTCGTTGGTTACATGATGACCGACAATCAGTTTGCGCAGAACATACTGTCTTATTTCAATGTAGGAAGTGCTGATGACATGACAAGCGAACAGCTTAAAATGGCATATAACAACCTCAAGAAGAAAGGAAAGATATGACAGAAACCATGTACATAGGAAGCGGTGACGTTCATGCCTTGATGAGTGGCAAGAATACGAAATCACATATCGCCCTCATGCAGCGTTTCGTCAGCGGGATAAAGCCTTATTACAATGCTTTTGCCAGCCCTATAGATGCTTTACGTACGGGAGCAATTCTTGAGAACAGGTATCTTCTCACTTTGCCTGACAACTACTTTACTCAGTATGTTGTCAGGTCAGATGAAATGAACGTATTCAAGTGCAGCCTGGACTTTGCTTGTATCGATAAAGGAAAGCTAACTGATTTTGATGAATTAAAGACTCTTTATCTTTCAGATTACCTTGATTTTATTGAGCCTATTAAGCATGACAACAAAGCTTTAATCGAATACGTCAAGAAGAAGCATAAAGCTTATTATTATCAGGTTCAGGAACAACTCTTTTGCACTCATCTTAAAAGCTGTAACCTTGTTTTTCTGTCTGTAACAACCTACGACGACGAAGCCAACTGGCATCGTAATATCCTTCCCAATGAGTATTGTAAAATCCGTATCACTCGTGACGAACAGGCAATTGAAGAAATAAAACGACGTGGACAGATTTTCCAACAGATAAAAGATTTTTATTCAAACTAATATGGCAAATCAAATAACCGGACGGCTGGTCTATATTGGCCAGCCCCAAGAAATCCCATCCAAAAGCGGTGGCAACCCGTTTGTGAAACGAGAATTTATTCTTGATGCCACAACCTATGACCCCTATACAGGTGAACGGAGCCAGTACGAGAACGTCCTACCTCTTGAAGTAAGTGGTGACAAATGTGCCGAACTTGACCAGTTCAGAACCGGTGACGTAATAACGGTTTCCTTTGCGCTTCAAGGTCGGGAATGGACAAATCAGGACGGACAACTAAAACGTATGGTATCCATCCGCTGTTATAAACTGGAAGCCCGCCGGCCAGTACACCAACCGGCACCAGCGCAGCAATCACCTATCCAGCCGGGACCGATGCCGCAGCAGTTTCCACCGGAAGTGGATGCTAACGGGAATACAAAAGATGACCTCCCCTTTTAGCCTATGATATTCAATCTGAAAAATGAGTATGAGATACCTAAATTTAAAGAGTATGTGAACAAGCTTTTCAGGGAACATGCGGTTGTGGAAGTAAGAAAGAAACTTCCTAACCGTACGCTGGCACAGAACAGCTATCTACATCTGCTTTTAGGGTATTTCGGAAGTGAGTACGGTTGCAGCCTTGAAGAAGCAAAGATTGACTTCTACAAAAGGACTTGCAACCGTGATTTGTTTGAGAGAAAGACGGTCAACAAGAAAGGCAAGGAAGTTACCTACCTGAGAAGCTCAGCAGAACTTACAACAGGTGAAATGACTTTGAGCATTGACCGTTTCCGTAACTGGAGCGCATCCGTGGCAGGAGTCTATCTGCCGGCAGCCAACGAACAACAGATGCTTATCTATGCACAACAAGAAATCGAACGTAATAAAGAATTTATTTGACTATGGACAAATTTTTAGGACAAGACATCCCTGAACAGGAACGATGGCAGTTCATTCAGGACAACGCCGATGCGGTAGAGAAAATCGGCTACACCCACAGATTCACCCCCGAAGAACTGGCTCAGAAGAAAGAGACCTTGGCCGAGGTATCCATCACCATCAACGATGTCGAGATGGAAAAGAAAGAGGCTATGGAGAGTTTCAAAGAACGCTTGAAGCCTTTGAACGAAGAAAAGCAGGAACTTCTGGACCATATCAAACGTGGTTCAGAGTTCGTTGAGAATGAAGAATGTGCCAAAATTCTTTATCACGAGGAAAAGATGGCCGGATTCTACAACAAGTTGGGTGAACTGGTTTACAGCCGCCCAATCATGCCACAAGAAATGCAGAAGACAGTATTTAGTATTAACCGTAAAACTGGAACAGAATCATGAGTGAAAACAAAATCAATTTGGTAGTACCGAAAGACTACAACGGTACACCCATCGAAGTAGTATTGAGAGAAGGTAAAGCATCCGTAGCCCTTGACCCGAAAGAACCGGAGAGAGTAGTTATCAATGGGACGATAGAAGCACCCTTCAGATGGCTGGAAAAGCGTGTCGAACTGATTAATCAGAAATCGGCCAATATCATTGTAAACCGTGATAAGATGTGTCTGACTTTGACCATTGATGAAACCAATTATTACCAGACGGTAATTGGAGGAATTTTGCAGGCTTCAAAGGAAATGCAGGAGTTTGGTATCAATACCGACAAGAAATGGGAACCTATCAAATTGTCCCAGTTCTTCAAGATGCACCGAGCTTTCTTCAAGGACAAGTCTGAGAACATGATGCTGGTTTCCACTTTGAAGAATTTCAAGGCCAAGGTGAATCAGGACATCGAACGCAGCAAGGAAGAAAACGGAAACAAGACGGACAACTATTCGCAAGTAGTTGATTCCAATCTGCCAAAGTCGTTCAAGTTGAATATTCCTCTTTTCAAAGGATTCACCTGTGAGGAAATCGAGGTTGAGATTTATGCTGATGTAGATGGACGGGAAGTTTCTCTCTCTTTGGTTTCTGCCGGTGCAAATGAGGCCATTGAAGAGTACAAGAACAAGGTGATTGACGAACAGATTGAAGCAATCAAAGGCGTTGCACCTGACATCGTAATCATCGAAGTATAATTGACAGCCCGGAAAGACGGGCATACGGGCGCAAGCACAGGACGTGCTTTAGAGTGGAGTAATTGCGCAATATCTCCATGAACTTGCTTCATTGAATTAGCTAATATATGAGCAAGTAAAACCGTGATGGTTGGGCGGGTTCGATTCCCGTTGCGTCCACAACCAATAATGGAATTATTATGAAAGAAGAACGGAAATTAACATTCGGGAAATACAAAGGACAAGAGATAAAGTATATCATACTTACTCATATTGGTTATATCATGTGGTGCTTTGAGAATATCAACTGGTTTAAGCTGACAGATGAAGAACAGGCTTTATATGATGCGATAGCCATAATGATTAAGAAAGAACACTTGCCAATGGCTTTTCCGGTTGAAATGATGTATAAGCATATAAAAGACAGAGAGTCATATGAAAAGTTAAAGACTCCATTTACATTCAATTATGGATATATATCTTTAAAAATGTCTGAAAAGGATAATCCAATATTCAACAGTATTGAAAAATACATTACACACAAAATACGCAGAAATAGTACACAAGAATATTCGTCATTCGAAAGTCTTTCAGGAGATTTGACTGGTCTTTCACATAGCATGAATAAAGAAATAGAAAGAGCTCGACTTAATGGTGAAAGTGATGAAGAGATATATGGCACATGGGGTAGTATGAATGATTATAAGGATTTATAAATATGTATTACATCAAGAAACCTAAAAAGAAGAAAGAAAAGCCTTTGCCGTTATTTGACAAGGCAGGTATCAAAGTAAAGAAGAAGCCGGATTTGGTGGCCAAACTCGACAAAGTTTTCAGCCGCTATATCCGGCTTCGTGATTGTATGCCGAACGGGTATTTCCGTTGTATCTCATGCGGCCAGATAAAGCCATACGAACAGGCAGATTGCGGACACTTCCATTCGCGCCGCCACATGGCTACACGGTTTGATGAGGATAACGCCCACGCAGAATGCCGGGCGTGCAACCGATTCAGTGCCGACCATCTGATACAATATGAAACGAACCTGAAAGCTAAAATCGGGCAACTACGATTCGAAAAGCTGACATGGAGAGCAAGTCAGGCGAAGAAATGGACTGATTTTGAATTAATCGAGCTCACCAAGTATTACAAGGCTTTGGGAGACAAACTGAGTAAGGAGAAAGGATTATGAGTTATGTTTTACGGGATTACCAACAGAAGGCCAGTAATGCAGCGGTCAGCTTCTTTGCTAACAGGGCCAAGAAGAACAATGCCATCATGGTACTGCCTACCGGAGCCGGCAAGAGTCTTGTGATAGCCGACATCGCCAGCCGTCTTGAAGGGCACACGCTGGTATTCCAGCCCAGTAAGGAGATACTAGAACAGAACTATCTGAAGCTCTGTTCGTATGGTGTTCTGGACTGTTCCATCTACTCTGCCTCATTCGGGCGAAAGGAGATTTCAAGAATAACTTTCGCCACTATCGGAAGCGTAGTCAACCATCCGGAACTCTTCCAGCATTTTCAGAATATCATCATCGACGAGTGCCATTTGGTTAACCCGAAAGACGGAATGTACAAGAGATTTCTTTCGATGCTGAAATGTAAAGTTCTTGGATTGACGGCTACGCCTTACCGTCTTTCATCAAGCAGGGATTTCGGTAGCATGTTGAAGTTCATCACACGTACACGCCCGTGCGTGTTCTCTGAGGTAATCTATCAGGTTCAAATCTCTACTCTATTGGATATGGGGTATCTTTCGAAGCTGAACTATTATCCGATGAATCCTTTGGGATGGAACGAACTTAACCTGAAGGTGAACACTACCGGAGCCGACTACACGGACAAGTCTGTAGTAAAAGAGTATGAGCGTATCGACTTCTACGGGTTTCTGGTGAGCATTGTGCAAAGGCTTATGAATCCCAAGAGCGGTGTAAAACGAAAAGGTATATTGGTTTTCACCCGTTTCTTGAAAGAAGCAGAACGCCTTACCTGGTCCATTCCCGGAACGGCCATCGTTTCGGGAGAAACACCGAAGAAGGAACGCGAACATATCCTTGAAGCGTTCAAGGCCGGAGAGATACCCGTTGTGGCCAACGTAGGTGTACTTACTACCGGATTTGACTATCCTGAACTGGATACGATTGTCATGGCCCGTCCAACAATGTCACTGGCTCTTTGGTATCAGATAGTCGGTCGTGCCATCCGTCCGCATCCTAACAAGGAGGCTGGCTGGATCGTTGACCTTTGCGGGAATCTGAAACGATTTGGCGAAGTCAAGGATTTACGCCTGGTGGATAGCGGAAACGGTAAATGGGCCGTGTACTCCAATAGCAGACAGTTGACTAACGTAAGATTCTAAGATTATGGAAGGATATATAAAACTAAGCCGCAAGTTCTTCTCGAATGATATGTGGAATGAAGCCCGGACTTTTAGCAGTTGTGAAGCGTGGCTTGACTTGATTCAGTCAGCACGATTTGAGGCAACGCCCCGTATGGAGAGTATCGGAGGTCGAGAAGTCTCTTATACAAGAGGACAATATCCTGCATCCATAAGATTCTTATCAAAGCGTTGGAAATGGTCTGAGAGGAAAGTACGGACGTTTCTTGCCTTTCTGAGAAGAGAGAACATGATAACTCTTTCCAAAGAACAAGGAATGAATGTAATAACCTTGGTAAAGTACAATGAGTATAATGGCTCAGAGTCTGACACAGTAAGTGACACAAGCAATGACACAATGAGTGACACAAATATCATTCAGGAAATCAATAATTTACGGATGCAAGTGACACAGCTAATGACACAAGTGGCGACACAGCAGGTGACACACCCTGCCAAAGAGCCAGAAAAGCGACACACGGGTGACACAAAGCAAATAAAGGAGAAGAATATTATTAAAGAAACTACTACTAACGTAGTAGCAAAGAAAGACGCGGCTAAAGCCGCTACTCTCTCTAGGAAAGAATCCTTCTACCAGTCGTTAGTCCCTTATGTCAGTCAGTACCCGAAAGAAATGATTCGGGCTTTCTTCGATTACTGGAGCGAGCTTAACAAGTCAGAAACCAAGATGCGCTATGAACTGGAAAAGACCTGGGAGCTTCCAAGACGGCTGGCGACCTGGGCCAGTCGTGAGAAAGTGCCTTCAAAAACAGATGTAGGCATAGTTCTGAAGGATAATTCACCGGAAAAATATAAGAAAGGCTGGTAAACATGGAACAGATAAATTTTCAACAGACAATCGAACGGCTCAAAGATACGGGCTTCTCCCCTATTCCTAACGTCGTACAGGTAACCGTTCCGGATGCAAAAAGAGTTCTTTGGGCCGGTATCAGGTACTTCACTGGAGAAAATGCCAGATGGCTTCCTGAGTACGAAGAAGTGGCAGGCTGGCTGGCCGGCAATGAAGGTCGCGGACTTCTGTGTTTCGGCAACTGCGGACGCGGAAAGACCCTTATCTGCGGAAAGATTCTTCCTTTGGTTCTTAACCATTACTGCCGCAAGGTGGTAAGCTGTTACGATGCACAGCAGATGAACGCTGATTTGGACGCCGTGAAGCAAAAACACATCATCTACGTTGACGATATAGGGACAGAGAATTTAAGCGTCAAATACGGCGAAAAAAGGCTTGCATTCGCCGAACTGGCAGACGAAGCCGAGAAGAAAGGAAAGCTTCTTATCTTGACTACCAACCTCACGATAGACGAGCTGAGAGAGAAGTATGGGGAAAGAACCATTGACCGGCTGAGAGCTATAACAAAAACCGTCCTCTTCAGCGGTGAAAGCCTGAGAAAATGATATGAAAATCACAATCAACTGGGTAACTCGTGATTGGAACCTGATCAGGAGGTTACGTGAAAAATACCGTCTTCCACAATACATGAACGTGAACGGACTCACAGAAGCAGAGGTTGACGAAGAGACATTAAGCAATCTCCGCAAGGGTGAGCCAAAGTATTTAATCATCAGAAAAGTAGAGAAATGACAAGACAAGAATCAGAAAGAAAGCTCAATGAGCTGAGAAAGAAGTATATCGCCTTGATTTCATCCATGAACTTTGCCAAAGCACAGAAAGTCAAGAACAAGATTGACTCCCTTGAAAGAGAGCTGGAACCGCATTCCTTGGGAGAACTTCTTCAGGACTATACCCCAGAGTTCAAGGTAGAAATGCTTCGCAAGATGCACAAGCTGTTCATCTACTCCGATTTGCTTGAAGGTGCGGCACTGGAGTTCCAGTCTGAACTTGAATCAAACGGAATAAATGCTCAGGTAGTTTTTCAGGTAAAGCGCGTACTGAAAGAACTGAGAAGCATAGTACGAATACCCGATGAAGAGAAAAACGCTTCATTGTCTGACAACTTTGCCGGGATGTGTGATGAAGCCGGACTTGTAGTGAGTAACATAATCAACAAATATCTTGCAAAATGATAACGGAAAATGACCCAATGCTTCCACGTAAAGTGGATTTGGAGAAGAACCCTTCTGGAACCGAACTGAAAATCGCCCAGCATCGGGAACTGGAGAAACATGGAAAGTATGTAGCTATCCCCGGCGACAAAACACGTACTAGGGTCTTCGTACGTGATGGTGAGGATGCGGAGAAGAAGATAGCTGCTTACTTGGAGAGAATCAACAACCGACCTCAAAGATGGAACTGATATGATAAAGTTACTCTATATAGACCTTTTCTGCGGTGCCGGGGGAACCAGTACCGGAGTAGAAAACGCACGCTACGCAGATGAACAGTGCGCTAAAGTTGTCGCTTGTGTGAACCACGACGCAAACGCTATCGCCAGCCATGCGGCCAATCACCCGGATGCGCTCCACTTCACGGAGGACATCAGAACATTGGAACTGTCTCCTTTGGTGGCCCATGTAGAACGAATGAAGAAGATTTATCCGGATGCACTGGTTGTATTATGGGCCAGCCTTGAATGTACGAACTTCAGTAAAGCCAAGGGCGGCCAGCCACGGGACGCTGATAGTCGTACTCTTGCTGAACACCTTTTCCGTTATATCGAGGCCATTGATCCAGACTACATCCAGATAGAGAACGTTGAGGAGTTCATGTCATGGGGCGATATGGATGAACATGGGCACCCTATCAGCAAGGACAAAGGACGATGCTATGAGAAGTGGAAACGCAACGTCAAGAAATATGGCTACGATTTTGACTGGCGCATTCTTAACGCTGCCGATTATGGGGCATACACTACTCGCAAGCGGTTCTTCGGTATCTTCGCTAAGCGTGGCCTGCCGATTGTGTTCCCAGAACCTACACACTGCAAGGATGGGAAAAACGATATGTTCGGACGATTGGAAAAGTGGAAGCCTGTCAAGGAAGTGCTGGACTTCTCAGACGAAGGAGAAAGCATCTTCTGCCGGAAGAAGCCGCTGGCCGAGAAAACTCTTGAACGCATTTATGCCGGACTGATTAAGTTCGTGGCTGGAGGAAAAGATGCTTTTATTGTAAAGTATAACTCCATGAGTCGTACGGGGAAATACCAGGCACCAAGCGTTGACGAACCATGCCCGGTTGTGGCAACACAAGGACGGCTTGCATTGGCAAAGGTAAACTTCCTCTCCAAGCAATTCAGCGGCCAGCCAGATAGCAAGAACATATCTGTGGAAGGCTCTGCCGGAACTATCACCTGTAAAGACCACCACGCTTTCGTCTCAGCCTATTACGGGAATGGTCACAACCATTCTGTAGAACTTCCAGCACCTACGGTAACAACAAAAGATAGGTTGGCATTGGTAAATTCTGTTTTCATAGACAACCAATACGGTACCGGAAAACCGACATCCATTGAGCAACCGGTTGGTACAGTAACCACAGTGCCGAAGTTCAATATGGTAAGCTGCAAACCGTGGATAATGAACACAGCTTTCTCAAATGTAGGAAGCAGCATAGAACAGCCGTCACAAACAATCACGGCCAACCGTAAATGGCATTACCTTATGAATCCGCAGTTTGCCAGTGCCGGAGGTTCTGTAAACAATCCTTGTTTTACATTGATAGCACGGATGGATAAAATGCCGCCTTATCTTGTAGAGGTTGAAGGAGGTATCGGCATACAGGTTACATCTAATGACAGTCCGATGACAATCAAGATTAAGGAGTTTATGGCTTTGTATGGTATCATCGACATCAAGATGCGTATGCTACGGATTGCTGAATTGAAAAAGATTATGGGTTTCCCGGAAGACTATGTTTTGATTGGCCCCCAGTCAGACCAGAAGAAGTTTATCGGCAACGCCGTTGAGGTGAATATGGCTCGTGTGCTTTGCGAGGCTATCTGTAAGGAGATTATCAGAAAACGAAAGGTTGCATAAAATGGTTAGTGAGGTACATAACATGGACTGTATGGAATACATGCGGAACATACCAGATAAGTTCTTTGAGCTAGCAGTGGTCGACCCTCCATACGGAATAAATGCTCCGAACATGTCGATGGGTAGCAACATGAACCGTAGACATGGAGGATACAATGGTGAAAGCATAGCTCAAAGGCTGAGAAGGAAACACTTTGATCAAGGAGCCGGAAAACTTAAGACCCGAGCATTGAATACAATGCAATGCGATTGGGATTATCATCCTCCCTCAAAAGAGTATTTCGAGGAACTGTTCAGAGTAAGCCGTAATCAAGTGATATGGGGAGGCAACTATTTTTCTCTACCACCTACACGCGGGATATTGTGCTGGGATAAAATGCAGCCTTGGAAGAACTTTTCCCAGTTTGAGCTTGCTTGGACTTCTTTTGATTGTCCGGCATCTATCATTCATTTATCAAATACAGGCGGAAACAATAAAGAATCAAAAATCCATCCTACACAGAAACCTATCAAACTTTATCAATGGATTATTGAAAAATTTGCTAAACCTGGTGATAAAATACTGGACACGCACCTCGGCAGTGGAAGTTCTAGAATAGCAGCTTATCGGATGGGGTTCGATTTCTATGGAACCGAAATAGATAAGGAATATTTCGATGCACAAGAGGAAAGATTTCGGAGAGAATGCTTTGGAGAGATTAAAACACCTGAAGGAATTATTGTACAACAGAAGCTATTTTAAGCCATGGGAAAGCTAAAAGTCTATTACGGATGGGCCAGAATAGGGAATGTACGTAAAAAGCGTGCTTTGTCTGTCATGTTCGAGAATGATGCACAAGGATGTAGAAGTGACAGAGGACAAAGATGCTTGAGAACAATTCAAGACACTGTATTTGAGCGCTACCAGACTAATGAAGAAGAAAAGGAAGGTAAACAGCAAAACCGGATATTCACTGAATACAGCTTGTTCCTCGACGCGAAACCTATCAATGGAAGCCTTGAAAGATGTTTGCTGATTAATAGCGATGCAGACAAGAACCATGTATCAAAGGATATTCGAGATAAGATTTCTGATACTTTACGGGAAGCTTTTATGTTGGCCAATCCTGATTACAAAGAACCTTGCAGGCAACTTGACTTAGAATTTAAATAAATCATTTATCAAGTTGTGTAATAAGGGGAAATCATCAATTTGCTGTATGACCACAAATACTATGGACAAAATGAAAGATAAAATCAAACATATAATACCTAGAATATAAATCCTATTCATCTTTTTATTGTTCATTTCCATTAAATAATCTGAATGGTCCTGAGACGGATTATAAGAATTACTGTTTAATGTTTTCATAGCTCTGTTAAGGCCACTGAATGGATTAGATGGGACTTTATGCCTATCTGCATATGTCATAAGTAATGTGCTTAAAAAGCTAAACATTGGGATTAAAATAGAAATGATAAGAAGTATATTTTTCATTTGTTTTTTTGCAAAAGTAATAATTTTAATAAAAATGATGAAAGCATTATCCATCAAACAGCCGTGGGCGAGACTAATCGCTCACGGTATCAAAGACATCAAGAACAGGACTTGGAAGTGCCCTCAGAAGTACATCGGCCAAAGAGTGCTGATTCATGCTTCTTCTGCTAAAGGAGTCCGTACATGGAGCAATAATCAGGATGATGAACTTCGGAAAGACAGGGCCGTATATTTCAACTGCGTATATGATAAGTTCCCTAAAGGTGTCATTATCGGCAGCGTGGTAATAGCTGACTGTGTACAGAATCATCCTTCAGTCTGGGCTGAGAAAGGTTGCTGGAACTGGGTGCTGAAAGATGCAGTACTATTTGATAAGCCGATTCAAAATGTGAAAGGAAAACTTGGTTTTGGGGAGTATAAAATAAAAGTTCCAGTTTCCTTTATATCAAACAAGGAAATCTATGACTATTTGATGATATAATCAAATGCTCTGTCTAAACATTTATTTATATCATCTTCTGTTAATATTAAATGAAATCCACTATGGTCATGCCCAGGTTTTATTTGAATTTTATTGATAGTATCGCTTGAAGGAATTCTAATAATATATGATATATCATGAAATGTAAAGGAATTAGCTGAAACATCTGGACGGATATATAAAAACACATTTATACAGTTTAATAAATCCGATTTTGACAAGCTTAAAATATATCTCCTGATATCTGTATTTGAGTAACCTAATAGTTTAAACATTGCAATAGTATAAGTTAGAGGAGACTTTGTATTAAATTCCGTAGTGCCTGATTTGTAAATATCTTCTTGAATATATAAATCTATTCCGTTTAAAATCGTATTTACATCTCTTACTGACAATGAATCAAATTTGTTGTTAATTTGTTTTGAAATATGCCTGATAGATTCTTTTGTTATGCAACATTTTTCAGATATAACTTTATATAAATATTCACGTGCTATTTCATCTATAGAATAGAAAAATGGTTGATGGGATGTGAATTTGTTGATATAACCATCATAGTTAGCCTCTTGTCCATAAAAATGCTGGAAAATACTTTTAGTTTTATTATAATCAAATACTGTTATGATATTGTTAAATCCAAATTTATTTGGCAATAATTCTGAATATGTAGTATTTTCTTCTTTTTGAGTACTACTGTTTTGATATTGGTATACTCTGTCAATATGTGCAGAGAAAATATTTAAAATTCTGAATAGATGAGCAGGATCCATACGGTCCAAGTCTTCGATGATTAAAATAACTTTTTTGTTGTTGCTTTTACAGAACCATTGAATATTATCAATTATAATTTGAGTGATTAAATCAATCTCATAAGGACTTCCTATTCTCTTTGAAAAAGATTCTAAAAAGGTTGCTATAATTTGATTCTCATCTTGGCTTTGAATTGCGTCCTTATATTCTTTATATTTTTTAGCCATCTTTTTCGACCAATTTAAAGCATGGTATCCAGCTAAGAAAAGAGATGCTGTTTGTTCTGGAACACCTAGACTTGGTAGTATTTTTAATAGATTTCCCAAGAATGAGTCAGAATTCTGCATAATAAAGAACTGGAATATTAGTGAATCAGGGATTTCATAAGATGGCTCTATCATTTTCTTTGAAACCATTTGTATAAGAATATCTCTTTTAATATACTCAAAAACCTCTTTATTATCAGCTATCTGATAATTAACCGGATATATGGTAATAAATTCATAACTATCTCCATATTTCTTTTTGAATTCATTTAAAAAGTATGTTTTCCCGTCTCCAAATTTGGCTGAGAAAATGGTACGTTCGTTAATATCAAGATGGCCTTTGAAAGATTTAAGTTCGTTTTTTATTGGTATAAGTTCCATAACTATAAGTTTGTATCGTTTCAGCAAAATTATAAGTAAAATATGAGAATCAACAAATAAAAATAAATAAGTTATAAACACATAATCGTGATTATAATTCTAGACAAATCATATCGGGCTTAAATGGATAAAATTTTTCTTTTTATTTGTTCATTCAAATAAAACTTACGAAGTTTGTAACAAGTGTAAACTATGATAATTTGAACTAATATGGATATTCAAGAAAAAGCAAACTCTTATGCTGAGGGGAAAGCCAAGGAAGCTATAACAAAGGCCATTGCTCAAGCATATATAGATGGATACAAAGATGGTTATAAGAGCGGTCAAGAAAATATAAAAACCGAATGTAATGATGCGGAATTTGTTGACCTTGGCTTGCCGAGCGGGACTTTATGGGCATCTGATTATTTGAGAGATGCGAATGGGAATATTAGTTTTGTCACTTATGAAGAAGCTAAGAATTACTCATTTCCCAATGTTGAACAATGGGAGGAATTGAATTCATTTTGCAAGTGGCTTGTAAAAGATTTAATTGATGGAAAACAAATTCGGTGTGTAGGTCCTAATGGAAATTACATATCCTTCTCTACTACAGGATTAATTAAAGCAAATTCGTATGTCAATAAATCTTATATTTATATGTGGCTAATGGACGAAGGAAAGTCTACAAGTAAAAATTGTATAAGAATAAACTATGACAAAGATTGCACACCTACGTTTAGCCGAAAGTTGACAGTTTCTTTTTGCGGCTTCAAGCTTCCAGTTAGATTAGTTCATTAATATTTAAATAAAAACACGTATCTGTGAATACCCGGTAACTGCTTTGTGGCGGTTATCGGGTATTTTTATTTCCAACTAATTAAAATCAATAAGAATCTTTGGGAAAAGGATTCTTATTATTTAATCAAGTATGAAATGATGTCATATAAATCTTTCAATAGCTTGACTATTGGATAACCGTTAAGTTGTTCCTGATACATAAAGTACAATACCTTTACAGAAGCTTTCATGAGTAAATTTTTGAAATTCATAATTAATCTCGCCTTCGATTATATCAGTCTACCGACATGGTACACTTCACCCGAAAAGCGAGATTGGCTTCTGCTTCTGCGAAACTACAAATCAGCTTTCAAATAAAAAAGGACACTCATTATACAATATTGATAATCGGCCTATTATAAAAACTACCTAAATTATATCACGAATCTAAGTTGAATCAATCTAAATAACAGAGTGATAAATATGTGAGTTATTAAAACCAAACTATTATGAACTTAAACAAATTGAGAGATAAAGCCTACCAGTGCGCAGTAGCCCACGGATGGCATGACGAGAACCTGAGTGACGAACATTTCCTTTGTCTGGTCATATCCGAACTTATGGAAGCGGTAGAAGCGGACCGGAAAGGGAAACATGCGAAAGTTGCAATGTTCAAAGAATGGCAAGGGAATAGCGTTCCATTGACCGAAGAAACTAGGAAAAGGAGATTCATGGAAGACTTTGAGGCATTTATCAAAGGGACTGTCGAGGAAGAACTTGCCGATGCCTGCATCCGTCTGCTGGATTTGGCTGGATTGAGAGGATATGATTTGGATAGCTTTGACTACGAAGGAAGCGATACGGAAGATTATTCTGATATGACCTTCACGGAGTCCATGTTTAGAATCTGCGTCTATGTCACCGACAACTTCTACCGGGATGAACTATATATCCTCCTAAATGAGATATTCGCTTTCTGTCGGGACAGAAATATCGACATCTTCTGGCACATCAAGCAGAAGATGAAATATAATGAACTTCGTCCGTATAAGCACGGAGATAAAAGCTACTGACCATGAAACACGCATTCTACGCCTTAATCATCATACAAGCCCTGTACGAGCTTGTGAAGCTGCTCAAATGTAAATCCATATACCGACATGTAAAAGTCTTTCAGAAGCTGGATAAGACATCAAAAAGATGGTATCTGATGGCGCATCCGTGGCTTCATGTTGCATTGTTCATGGATACCCTCGGGCTTTTGCTTTTGGGTATAGGATTGTTTTCAAGCCAGTGGATATGTTTCCTCGTTGTCTTGGCCATGAGTTTCAGCCGGATTCAAAAATTGGGAGCATGGGCGATATTCCTGGACAGTCTGGTCACGGTCATCATCTACACTTTCGCCATCCTGAACGCATACCACTTGGCATAAAAAAAGGGAGCCAGCCCACACGATTAGAAGCCAACTCCCACACACGATTATGGTGCAAATATACTAATTCATTCTAAAACTATCGTGCTATGACAAAAGAATTTTCATCAATCGTGGAGTTGAAATCAATACGTGAGCAGAAATCAAGATTATCGGAACGTGAGCAGGAACTATCCTCCCCCATCCTGACCGATTTTTCTCTTATTCCGGTGATTTATGACTGGTTCAAGGAGCTGTTGGCCGGGATGGACTGCCCTCCCAATCCTGAGAGTGTCACCCAGCGGAAGAAGTTTCTCTTTATCGTTCTATTCCTGTTCGCCCCCAGCGTGTTGGCCGGCGGCCGGCTGCCGAACGGTATCCGGGCAGAAATTTCCGGTGTGTTCCCGGATGTCTCACCATGTGTAATTTCAAACAATATTGCTGATGTTTCCTTTATCTACCAGCAGTATAAGGATTTCAGGCAGGATATAGAGTATCTTTACAGCCAGATTGTAGAAAGATTGAAGGTCAAAGGACTAATCAGGTAGTTGTAAATTAGTGAAAAAGCCGGAGCTTTATGCTTCCGGCTTTATGTTATCTTTGCTGAATTCAACTTGCAAATGCAACAGAATTCT
>ULZG01073153.1_pt1 | contig 16812 bp, 12 predicted proteins | sample 1962881 | NCBI WGS metagenome assembly ULZG01 (sample SAMEA4835883, study PRJEB28245) | human gut metagenome | biome: gut microbiome; material: fecal sample | place: Denmark | collected 2008 | reverse complement strand
ATTCTGTTGCATTTGCAAGTTGAATTCAGCATATATTAAAACATATTTAGAAAATAATCCCTATAACTTTATTTGTGGACAAAAAATACCTTTTTTCAAGGGATGGTTAGAAGGTGGTAGACGAAAAACAGAATGCTACGCTTTAAGATTATCAAATAAAAGAATAGCTAGTATTGAACCTCATAAATATAACCTATCTAACTTGAGACAATTAATCAAAGTTATACTCTATAATCATCATAAATTAAAAAAAGCACTTCTAATCTTATGTAAATATCCCCAACGCCAACATCCTAATTATTTAACACCCTTTGGAGGAGAATTTTGGTGGGTATTAAAATCAGAATGCATTCAAAGTATTTTAGTTTTTTTAGAAAAGCATCCAGATTTTATTGAATATCATCAAAACACAACAATTCCAGATGAAATATTCATGAATACTTTAGTATATAATCTATTTAATTTAAAAGAGATTAAAAATTCCCCCCTTAGATATATCAATTGGGTTGGAAAAGGAAATTCACCACAAGATATCACACTACAAAACATACCTTTACTTGAAAAGATATTACAATCACCTGATTTTTTATTTGCAAGAAAAATTACCGATATATCAGTTTGTTATTACATAGATAAATATTTAAATCAACATAAATGAACTACTTTATAACCGGAGGTACCGGCTTCATCGGTACCCATCTAACCAAATTACTGAATGAACTTCATCCAGATGCAAAAGTATACAATCTGGATATTGTAAAACCAGGTACTCCACTCCCCACAGTAAAAGACTACAAATCACCTTTGAAAAAAGGAGAAACCGTAAAAGCAGAATTTATTTATTGTGACGTACGTAAACCAATAGAACTAAATATTCCTGTATCAAGTGAGGATATTATCTTCAACTTTGCAGCAGTACATCGCACTCCAGGTCATCCTGACCATGAATATTTCGAAACCAATATTCGTGGGGCTGAGAATGTGTGTGCTTTTGCTGAAAAGCATGGCATCAAAAAAATTGTGTTTACCAGCTCAATAGCTCCATATGGTGCAGCAGAGGAACTTAAAGAGGAAACGACTCTTCCAACTCCTAACACTCCTTATGGAATATCAAAACTAATTGCAGAAAAAATACATACTATTTGGCAAGCCAAAAACGAGAAGGAAAGACAGCTTACCATCGTACGTCCGGGAGTTGTTTTCGGTAAAGGGGAGAATGGAAATTTTACACGTCTATATTGGGCTATAAGAAAACATGAATTTGCTTATCCGGGACGCAAAGATACCATCAAAGCTTGTATCTACGTAAAAGAACTGGTACGCTTTATGGTATACAGACTTGAAAACCATGAAGAAGGAGTAGAACTTTACAACTGTTGTTTTGAACCAGCTTATACCATTCAGCACATTGTAGAAACTATGAAAAAAGTCACAGGACTGACTTCAACCGTATTTGATATTCCTAACTGGATAATTATGCCCGCAGCTACAATCATCGGGGTATTGGGTGCACCAATGGGCATTTGTCCCGCCCGAGTAAAAAAGTTACAGATTTCGACTAACATTTGTGGTAAGAAATTGAAAAGCTCAGGTTATCAGTTTAAATGGACTTTTGAGGAAGCACTTAATGACTGGTTTAATGATAATGACAGACTCTTTCTAAAATAACACTCTATCCTTTATTTATCTTAATATTTTCTCATGCAACGTTACGACTACTTAATAGTAGGCGCAGGCCTCTTCGGTTCTGTATTTGCCTACAAAGCCAAGCAACAAGGCAAGAAGTGCCTAGTTATCGATCGCCGTCCTCATTTAGGAGGAAACATTTATTGTGAAAAGATAGAAGGTATCAATGTTCACAAATATGGTGCACACATCTTCCATACTTCGAATAAAATGGTGTGGGATTTTGTAAACTCTATTGTAGAGTTCAACCGCTACACCAATTCGCCTGTGGCTAATTACAAGGGTAAGCTATATAACTTGCCTTTCAACATGAATACATTCTATCAGATGTGGGGCGTGACTACTCCTGCTGAAGCAACAGCCAAAATTGAAGAACAAAAGGCAGAAGCTGTGGCACGCATGAAGGAGCAGGGAGTGACCGAACCTCGTAATTTGGAAGAACAGGCACAGCTACTTATCGGAAAGGATATCTACGAAACACTGATTAAGGGTTATACAGAAAAACAATGGGGACGCAAATGTACGGAACTTCCGGCTTTTATCATCAAGCGTCTGCCTGTACGTCTGGTATTCGACAATAATTATTTCAACGATAAATATCAGGGTATTCCTATCGGTGGATATAATGTGCTGATTGAACGTCTGCTGGAAGGTGTGGAAACTCGTCTGAACTGTGATTTCTTTGCCAATCGTGAAGAACTTTCAGCACTGGCTGACAAGATTGTGTTTACAGGAGCGATCGATGAGTTCTACGACTATCAGTTCGGCAAACTGGAATATCGTACTGTGAACTTTGAAACTGAGGTGTTGGATATGCCTAACTATCAAGGTAATGCAGTAGTAAATTATACAGAAAAGGAAGTTCCATACACACGTGTCATCGAACACAAGCATTTCGAAATGTTTGGTGCTGAGATTGACGCTTGTCCAAAAACAGTTATTTCGAAAGAATACAGTTCAGAATGGACAGAAGGTAGTGAACCGTATTATCCGGTAAATGATGAGAAGAACAATTCTTTGTACCTGAAATATAAAGAACTGGCTGATAAAGAAACTAATGTGATATTCGGTGGTCGCCTCGCTGAATATAAGTATTATGATATGCATCATATAGTGGAAAAGGCTTTAAATTATTTCCTATGAACGATTTTAAAAACTTAAATATCACCGTAGCAGGTACAGGCTATGTAGGTCTGTCCATCGCTACCCTGCTAGCACAGCATCACCAAGTGACAGCTGTAGATGTGATTCCTGAAAAGGTAGAGAAGATTAACAACCGCATCAGCCCGATTCAGGATGAGTATATCGAGAAGTATCTGGCAGAAAAGGAACTGAACCTGACAGCTACACTGGATGGTGCATCAGCGTATAAAAATGCGGACTTTGTGGTGATTGCGGCTCCTACGAATTATGATCCGGTGAAGAACTATTTCGATACCAGTCACGTAGAAGAAGTTATAGACTTAGTACTGGAAGTGAATCCGGATGCAGTAATGGTCATCAAGAGTACCATTCCTGTAGGTTACTGCCGAAGCTTGTATGTAAAATATGCAGAGAAGTTTAAAAACACTCCTGCACTAACCGGAAAGAAATTCAACTTATTGTTCTCTCCAGAGTTCCTACGTGAAAGCAAGGCATTGTACGATAATCTCTACCCTAGCCGTATTATTGTAGGTTACCCGAAATTTATCGATGGACAGGATGAGGAAAACAAAGCCATCAAAGCCATTGCAGGTGAACATTTGGAAGAGAAAGCGCATGAGTTTGCAGCATTACTTCAGGAAGGTGCTATCAAAGAAAACATCGATACGCTGTTTATGGGACTGAAAGAAGCGGAAGCAGTGAAACTGTTCGCCAATACTTATCTCGCCCTGCGTGTGTCTTACTTCAACGAACTGGATACATATGCGGAAGTAAAAGGATTGGATACACAAGCAATCATTCAGGGTATCTGTCTAGACCCACGTATCGGCATGCATTATAATAATCCGTCATTCGGCTACGGTGGTTACTGTCTGCCCAAAGACACCAAACAATTACTGGCAAACTATCAGGATGTACCGGAGAATCTGATTCAGGCAATTGTAGAGAGCAACCGTACACGAAAGGATTTCATTGCAGACCAAGTATTGAAAAAAGCGGGATATTATGATTATTACAATCATGGGGATTATAATCCAAAGGAAGAAAAGGAATGTGTCATCGGAGTATACCGCCTTACAATGAAGTCGAACAGTGATAACTTCCGTCAGAGTTCGATTCAGGGGGTAATGAAACGTATCAAGGCAAAAGGTGCTACAGTAATTATCTATGAACCAACTCTGGAAGACGGAACAACTTTCTTCGGTTCGAAGGTTGTAAACAACTTAGAGGAATTCAAGAAACAAAGCAATGCTATCATTGCCAATCGTTACGACGCTTGTCTGGACGATGTGAAAGATAAAGTTTATACGCGTGATATTTTCCGCAGAGATTAAAATTAATAAGCAACAATAACCACAGTGCAAACCCACGTAGTCATCATGGCAGGTGACATAGGAAGCCGCTTCTGGCCCATGAGTACCCCCGAATCCCCCAAACAATTCATCGACGTGATGAGCGTAGGAAAATCCCTGCTCCAGCTCACGGTAGAGCGCTTCAAGGAAATCTGCCCGAAAGAGAATTTTTGGGTAGTGACCTCAGAAAAGTATGTAGACATTGTAAAGGAGCAGTTACCGCAGATTCCAGAGCAGCATATCCTGGCGGAACCGAAAGCAAGAAATACGGCACCGTGCATCGCTTATGCCTGCTGGAAAATCCGGAAAGAAATTCCGCAAGCAAACATCGTGGTGACTCCCTCGGATACACTAGTGATTGATACGGCTGAGTTTGCTCGCTGCATTGCTGTAGCCTTGGAAAAGACGGCGCAGTCGAACGCTATCGGACCTTAGGCATGAAGCCTACCCGACCGGAAACGGGCTACGGGTACATTGCGGCTCAGGGTGAAGCCGACGAAAAGGGTATCTGCAAAGTAGAAGCGTTTAAGGAGAAACCGGACCTGGAAACGGCGAAGAGGTATCTGGTAGCGGGAAATTATTTTTGGAACGCAGGGATATTTGTATGGAATGTGAACACGATTACGAATGCCATATGCAGGTATGCGCCGCAGATTGCGGGAGTGATGGACAAGCTGGAGCCTGCCTTGTTTACCAACAAGGAGGCAGAAGAACTGAAACACCTCTTCCTTACTTGCGAAAAGATTTCCATCGACTATGCAGTAATGGAAAAGGCAGAAGACATCTTCGTGCTGCCGGCGGAGTTCGGATGGAGTGACTTAGGTAGCTGGGGCTCGCTGCACACACTGTTGCCACAAGATGAGAATGGCAATGCCTCCGTGGGAACAGATGTGAAGCTATTCGACTGCCGCAACTGTGTGGTGCATGTGGCAGACGAGCACAAGGTGGTGTTGGAAGGTCTGGACGGCTACATCGTAGCCGAAAAGAGCGGTCAGCTATTGGTTTGTCGCCTAAGTGAAGAACAGCGCATCAAGGAGTTTTCGACTGAAAAGTAATCAGGCTATTTAAAAAGACTAAATTTAATGATAAGAAATCGCTACGACTCTCAGCACGAGGTCTGTAGCGATTTTTTGTAACCTGCCGGAAAAGCATTACCTTTGCGGCGCATTTATATCAAATAAAGAATCAATGAATTACATAAATATATGTACATGGCTCACCGTGTTATGTCTGGGAAGCACACTGCATGCGCAGACGGCGGACTCTACGCTGACTTATCGTGTAGAGGCGAGCGGAAATATATCGAACGGTACATATGCTCCATTATGGCTTTCAGCTAACCGGTACGGGCTGTCGAGCGTGGAACCGAACAGTGGATATGTACGAGCGGGACTGAGTTTCAATAAGAATTTGCGGCATCATTGGAAGGTGCAGGCAGGAGTGGATATTGCAGCTACGGCAAACCAGACGGTGGACTTCGTGGTGCAGCAGGCGTTTGCGGATATTTCGTGGAAGTTTTTGAAACTGAGCATCGGTAGTAAGGAACGACCGGGATTCCCGCTATGTAAGAATGAGCGACTGAGCAGCGGCATGATGGTGGAAGGTGCGAACGCACGTCCGGTGCCCCAGGTGCGCGGAGAGATTGCCGACTATGTGACAATACCGGGAACACGGGAATGGCTGTCGCTGAAAGGACACATTGCTTACGGAATATTTACAGACAATAACTGGCAGGAAGGTTTTGTTTCACCAGGAAATACGTATGGAAAGAATATTCACTATCATAGCAAATCGATTATGTTCCGCATTGGTAACCGGAAGAAGCTGCCCGCGGAATTTGAATTCGGGATTCTGATGGCGGCGCAGTTTGCAGGCGACCAGCTCAGAAAGAACAAGGACGGTAGCAGTGAACTGATAACGGACATGCCGGATGGGCTGAAAAATTTTATTAAGGCATTTATTCCGATGAGTGGAGGAAGTGATACACCGTGGGGAGATCAGGTTAATGTGGAAGGGAATCATTTGGGTAGCTGGAATTTTGCCCTGAACTATTACCTGAAAGATTGGAAATTCAGAGTGTATCTGGAGCATTATTTCGACGACCATTCGCAAATGTTCTGGGAGTACGGATGGTGGAAGGACGGACAGCTGGGCATAGAAGTAACGCTACCGAAGAACCGCTGGGTAAGTACGGTGCTGTGGGAAGGGCTTTCGACCAAGGATCAGACTGGACCGATTTTGTACGACGGATTCGCGGGAAGCATGGACTACCAAGTTAGTGCCAATGATAATTATTACAACAATTACTGTTATCAGGCATGGCAGCACTGGGGACAGGGTATGGGAAACCCTCTCCTACCAGGCCCTATATATAATAAGGATGGAAAAATTACATTCAAGAGTAACCGAGTACGGGCACAGCATCTGGGACTAGAAGGTCAGCCGACTACGGAATGGGGCTACCGAGTGTTGATTTCGTTTGCACGATACTGGGGTACATACAGTGTTCCTCTCAACAAGCAGCGCAAACAGTTCAGTTCGCTGTATGAGGTGACATATAGTCCACAATGGGCGAAAGGTTGGAGTGCAGTGGTCAGCATGGGACTGGACCGGGGAAATTACCTGGGTAACTCTACGGGAGGGATGTTCACCATCCGAAAAACCGGAGGTATTTTTTAAATGAAAAAATATATGGGATATAAATATATGAGAAGTGTTTTATATATGGCGGTGCTGCTGATGGCTGTGCTTGCAAGCGGATGTAAGAAGGAACCTATAGACCGTAACATAGAGGGGATGTGGAAACTGGAGCAGTTTACTACGCACGAAGATGGCGTGGTGCACAAGGAGTGCCAGCGTACGTTCTACAGCATCCAGCTTTGGGTGGTAGAAATTGCGGAAAAGCAGTGCCCCGAAAATCATGGATATAAAGCGATGATAGGTCGTTTTTCTTACAACGATAATCATTCGGAAGTAACGATGAAAGATTTCAAGTACCGCTCCGGTACGGGTGACAGCGGTAAGGAGGTGAGCCGTGAGGACTTGCTACCTTATGGAATAAACAGCAGTGAAACGACTTTCAGGGTGCTGAAAGCAGACGGAAAGCATCTCACGCTAAAGTCGGACTATGCTACGCTGGAGTTGACAAGCTTTTAAATAAAATTCGTTACATATTGAAGAATATTACTATCTTTGCATAAACAAACATATCCAATGATGAAAAACAATAAAGAATTAATGAACCGCGCAGCCGACAATATCCGTATTCTGGCTGCTGCTATGGTGGAAAAAGCTAAATCCGGTCATCCGGGTGGCGCTATGGGTGGTGCAGACTTTGTAAATGTACTGTTTTCTGAATTTCTTGTTTATGATCCTGAGAATCCACGCTGGGAAGGACGTGACCGTTTCTTCCTCGACCCGGGACACATGTCGCCGATGTTGTATTCGGTGCTGGCACTGAGCGGCAAATTTACGATGGACGAACTGGCTCAGTTCCGTCAATGGGGAAGCCCTACTCCGGGACATCCGGAAGTGGACATCATGCGTGGTATAGAAAATACTTCCGGCCCACTGGGACAGGGACATACGTTTGCCGTTGGTGCTGCCATCGCGGCTAAGTTCCTGAAGGCTCGTTTGGGTGACGTAATGAACCAGACCATTTATGCTTACATCTCCGACGGTGGTGTGCAGGAAGAGATTTCTCAAGGTGCCGGACGTCTTGCCGGACATCTGGGACTGGACAACCTGATTATGTTCTACGACTCGAACGATATCCAGCTTTCTACTGAATGTGAAGCGGTAACCGACGAGGATGTAGCTAAAAAATATGAAGCGTGGGGATGGAAGGTTATTACCATCAACGGTAATGATGCTGACCAAATACGTGAAGCACTGACTGAAGCGAAAGCGGTAACAGGACAGCCTACACTGATTATCGGTAAGACAATCATGGGTAAGGGTGCGCTGAAAGCGGACAATACAAGCTATGAACGTAACTGTGCTACTCACGGTGCTCCGCTGGGCGGCGAGGCTTATATCAATACAATCAAGCATCTGGGTGGCGACGTGGAAAATCCGTTCCAGGTATTCCCGGAAGTAGCTGAGCTGTATGCTAAACGCCGTGAAGAGTTGAAGGCTATCGTGGCTGAACGTTATGCTGCGAAGGCTGAATGGGCTAAGGCTCATCCGGATCTGGCTGCCAAGATGGAATTCTGGTTCTCTAACCAGACTCCGAAAATCAACTGGGAGGCTATCGAACAGAAAGCGGGTGGAGCAACACGTGCTGCATCGGCTACTGTGCTGGGTGTGCTGGCTACACATGTGGAAAACATGATTGTGTCTTCTGCCGACCTCTCTAATTCGGACAAGACTGACGGATTCCTGAAAAAGACTCATGCCTTTACAAAAGGTGATTTCAGCGGTGCGTTCCTGCAGGCGGGTGTGTCTGAGCTGACAATGGCTTGCTGCTGTATCGGTATGGCGCTGCACGGTGGTGTTATCGCTGCATGTGGTACTTTCTTTGTATTCTCCGATTATATGAAACCGGCTGTACGTATGGCTGCACTGATGGAAATGCCTGTGAAGTTTATCTGGACTCACGATGCGTTCCGTGTGGGTGAAGATGGTCCTACGCATGAACCAGTAGAACAGGAGGCTCAAATCCGACTGATGGAAAAACTGAAGAATCATAAAGGACATAACTCGATGCTGGTACTGCGCCCGGCTGATGTAGAGGAAACAACTCAGGCTTGGAAGCTGGCAATGGAGAATACGTCTACTCCTACTGCCTTGATTTTCTCTCGACAGAATATCGCGAACCTGCCGGAAGGTACTGACTATACGCAGGCTGCAAAGGGTGCTTATATCGTAGCTGGTTCGGATGAAAATCCGGATGTGATTATGGTGGCTTCGGGTTCTGAAGTTTCTACTTTGGTAGCGGGTGCCGAACTGTTGCGTAAGGATGGTGTGAAACTGCGTATTGTTTCTGTTCCGTCGGAAGGTTTGTTCCGCAGCCAGAGTAAGGAGTATCAGGAAAGCATTATCCCGACGGGTGCCAAGGTATTCGGACTGACTGCTGGTCTGCCTGTCAACCTGCAAGGGCTGGTTGGCGCCAATGGTAAGATCTGGGGTCTGGAATCGTTCGGTTTCTCTGCTCCTTACAAGGTGCTGGACGAAAAACTGGGATTCACTGCAGAAAATGTATATAACCAAGTAAAAGCAATGTTAGAATGAAAGTAATAGGACTGGCTTCCGATCATGCCGGATTTGAACTGAAAGAGTATGTAAAACAGTGGCTGAAGGCAAAAGGATGGGAGTATAAAGATTTTGGAACGTATAGTACTGAGAGTTGTGACTATCCGGATTTTGCTCATCCGCTGGCTCTGGCTGTAGAGGCTGGTGAATGTTACCCGGGAATAGCTATCTGCGGAAGCGGAGAGGGTATCAGCATGACACTGAACAAACATCAGGGGATCCGGGCTGCTCTTTGCTGGATGCCGGAAATAGCACATCTGGCACGACAGCATAATGATGCGAATGTGCTGGTTATGCCGGGACGTTTCATCGATACGGAAATGGCGGATAAAATCATGACGGAATTCTTTGCTACGGGCTTCGAAGGTGGACGCCATCAGGCAAGAATTGATAAGATTCCAGTCAAATAATCTTTCTCCTGACAGATAATATAATGATATTCACTACAGGCTGCAAGGGCTTGTAGTGAATATTTTTATTTTCGGACGTTTCCTTTTTTTAGCAGGCTTCTCTTCACTTCCTATATTTTTATCTGTATATTTGCTTGCTATAAAAACAAAAAAGAAAATCAAATAGAAAAATTACCATGAAAAAACTGTTATTTATCCTGCTAATGTGTCTGCCGATAGCTGGTATGGCAAAAGACAAGAAAGATAATACCGACCCGAAATATCTGGCCGGTGCTGTAACGACAATCGACGGAAAGGTGGCTTTTACCAATGAAATAAATGCACCGGGACTGTCGAAAACGGATATATTCAATCAAATGTTAGAATGGGCTAAAGGGCGTTTCAAACCCGACGGGAAGCTGTATAGCCAGGTTTCATACTCGAACAAGGAGGAAGGAACTATCGCTGCATCGGCCGAAGAGTATATGGTTTTCTCGTCGACTGCGCTGTCGCTGGACCGCACGCGTATTTATTATCAGTTGCTTATCACTACGGAAGATGGTAAGTGTAAAATGTTGATGACGCGTATTCGTTACTGGTACGACGAGGCAAGAGATGGTGGACAGAAATATACTGCCGAGGAGTGGATAAACGATGATATGGCGCTGAATAAAAAGAAAACAAAACTGGCTCCTATCTGTGGTAAGTTCAGACGGGAAACCATCGACCTGAAGGATGAATTGTTTCAGTCGGCATCGGCTGCGCTGGGACAGAAGTTCCTGAATAATGCGCCGACTACTGCCGCACAAAGTGTTCCGATGCAGACATTGCAGCCTGCTACTCCGGTTATCAATGCTTCGGCAGAACTGAAAGAGGTCGGTCTGGAACAATTGCCTGCCAACCTGAACGAGATTGCGGCAAAGGGACGTATCACGCTGACGGCAGCAAACGGCGAGGAAATCGATATCAAAGCTGAAAACTGGAGCGGATTCGGCAAGATGTTCAACAAGAATGTTTCTTATCTGCTGATCGACCAGAGCCGTATAGCTGCTACTGCCTTGATGGAACAGAGTGATACATACAAAATCTCATTCTATACAGATAACAACACAAAGGCAAGTGTGGTTGTGGAATGCAAGAAGGCTATGTCGCAAAAGATGACTGCTGATGACTTGAAATCGCTGAACCAGAATGTAGATGCTTCGAAACAATATACTATGTATATCGGTGAGGTAACAAAAACTTGGATGAGATAAAGGAAACGGAATTCCCGTACTGACATAAAAAGAGAGGGGAAATTTGAAAGCTATTCCGCAGAGAATAATTTCAAATTTCCCCTCTTCTATTTTTCTGACTGATCAGGTCTTATCGGGTGTATGAATGGCTTACCGGTGTCATGATGAAGGTAAATTCATAATCGCCGTAAGGTAACATATACTGTGGTTCGGGAACGGCTCCCCAACTATCGATACATCCTAATCCCATCTGCGCCTTGTCGATCAGGACATTGGTCAGGTCTGCCTTTTCTACTTCGTTGGAGTGTTCCTGTTTCTTTTCCCATCCTGAATCGAGTGAGCTGATGGTGTAATGCAAAGCAGATGCTGAGAACGGAGCTTCGGCTACAAACATCAGTCCGCTGCCGGCTTCGTTCAATTGTTTCCACCAGCGGATATCCGACTTGGTACCGTTTTCCTGCGGACGGATATAAGCATAGAACTGCTCGTCTACGGTCTGGTTATAAACGCCGAGGTCGGTAGATGTCTTACGATCGGCATAGTTTTCAATTGGTCCACGACCGTAATAAGAAATCTTCTCGAAGGATGCCGGCATTACCAACTGTAAACCGAAACGGAACATATTGGCTACCTTGGCATTCTTGTCGGCTGTCATCTTCTGAGTAACCTTGACGGCACCTTTGTTATTGATGGTATAGGTAAGCAACAGTTTAGCTGAAACGTTCTTCATGTCGTATTCGGCTGAAACGACTGCCATGCCGTCTTTCATTTCTCCCTTCAATGAAAGCAGTTTGATGTCGGGATTCTTCCATGCTACATATTTCTGCTGAAGACCAGCACCGAAATCGTTATCGGTCGGAGCACGCCAGAAGTTAGGTGTCATGGCTTCTCCTTCTTTTATCATATTCAGCCCGTTCACTTCATACTTATCCATGTAACCATTTTGCTTATTGAACTGGATATTGAAGTCCTCTCCGACCACAACCATGCGGTTTACGTTTTCATTCTTGATCTGCGGAGTAACTACTGCTACGTTCTTTTCTGCAACATTGGCAAGATTCATAGCAGGAGCTTCGTAAGCATTCAGTGTAAGCTGGGCTTTAGCCACTACATGACCGGCAGGAAGCAGGCCTTCGCGATTTTTCTGAATGTATTTTACGTTAAGCAACCATTCGCCGCACTTGCAAGTCTTGCCCCAGTCGAGTTTTATACTGGCTGTCTGGCGTGGAGCGACCGACAGATTCTCAACACGTCCGCTACGGACTGCCTTTCCGTCTTTCAGAAGTTCCCATTCGAGTGCATAAGCAGATAAATCGCGGAAGAAGTTTTCATTATAGACATTGATTTCTCCTTTCGACAAATCCCCTGCCGTGGTCCAGATGTTCTGATAGAAATAGCCAACCTCGTACATGTGTGGATTGGGCTTGCGGTCGGGACTGATCAGTCCATTGTCGCAGAAGTTGTTGTCGCTGGCATCGAAACGGTTGAAATCGCCTCCGTATGCATAAATCATCTTACCGTTCTTTCCGGTCCAGCGGCATGACTGGTCAACGAAATCCCAAATGAAACCTCCCTGGAACTTCGGATACTTACGTATCAAATCCCAGTATTCCTTGAAACCTCCCTCCGAGTTTCCCATGGCATGAGCGTACTCGCACTGGATAAGAGGCTTGGTGCTATTTTCATTCTTTACATAGTCCTCACAGTCTTTATAACGGTAATACATCGGACAGTAGATATCGGTCTTACCTTCCAGACCGGCTCTTTCGTATTGTACAGCTCGGCTCGGGTCTTCGGCTTTTACCCATTCGTAAGCGGCATCAAAGTTCGGTCCGTAACCGGCCTCATTACCCAATGACCAGAAAATAATGCTGGGATGATTGAATCCGCGTTGTACATTGCGTTCGTTACGCTCCAAATGAGTCTTTTTGAATAAAGGAACTTTGGCCAATGTCTTTTCTTCATAACCCATACCGTGTGATTCCAGATTGGCTTCGGCTACTACGTAGATACCGTATTTATCGCACAAGTCATACCAGAAATTATCGTCCGGATAGTGGCAGGTACGCACGGCGTTGATGTTGAACTGCTTCATAATCTGGATATCCTGAATCATCCGTTCGCGCGATACATAAGATCCGCCGTCGGGATCCATTTCGTGGCGGTTGGCTCCTTTTATCAGTACCGGTTCGCCATTTACCAGTATCTGTGCATTCTTCAGTTCGATCTTACGGAAACCTACTTTGACCGGAACAACTTCACTGACTTTGTTTCCATCTTTCAGTGTAGCACGCAAAGTATATAAATAAGGAGTTTCTGCCGACCATTTGTGAGGTGCATCGAGGTTGATGGTTGTGGAAACCTTGCCACTTCCTGCTACGTTCTGGGTTGCTACTACCTGATTGCGGGCATCCAGAAGGTCAAGAGTGACTGTGGAACTGCCTTTCAGGCTTAACTCTACCGCCAAAGAACCGTTTTTGTACTCGCTGTCCAAGTCTGGTGTGACACGAATGTCATCGATGCGTTTCTTGTTTCGGGCATAAAGATAACAGTCGCGAGCTACACCTGTATAGCGGAAGAAGTCCTGATCCTCAAAGTAACTGCCATCACACCAGCGGAATACTTGAAATGCAATAACATTCTTCTGTCCTAATTTCAGATAAGGTGTCAGGTCGAATTCGGCCTCCAACTTGCTGTCTTCACTGTATCCTACATATTTGCCATTCACCCATAAGTACATGTTCGAACTTACAGCTCCGAAATGTGCGATAATGTCTTTTTCTTTCCAGTCAGCAGGAACAACAATCTCACGGCGGTAAGAACCTACGTGATTGTTTTCTACAGGTACATAAGGAGGATTATTTGTAAACTGGTTACGCCATGCATAGCCTACATTCAGGTATATCGGGTCGCCATAGCCGTTCAATTCCCAAACTGCCGGGACTTGCAAATCATCCCATCCCTTATCATTAAAATCAACTTTCCAAAAATCGGTGGGACGTGCGTCTGCATTCTTTACCCAGAAGAATTTCCATTTTCCGTTTAAAGTCATGAAGTTGTCGGAGTTTTCCTTGATGGCCTGAGTGGCAGCATCCGTACTTTCGTAAGCAAAGAAATTGGTGTGCATCGGAGCGCGGTTAACTGCATTGACTTCAGGATCTTGCCATTCCTTGAAAGTCTGCGCCTGGGAAGAAAGTGTACATACTCCCAAGATGCCGAGCAAAAGAGGTTTTTTCATAATAAATTTAAGTTCTCTTACAATTATAAATATATTCTATACAAAAGTAATCATTTTTTGTATATTCACAAACAACAGGCTGCTGGAAGTAAAATAAAAAGAGGTTGCCTCAAAATAGAATTGCAAAAAATAAAAATCTGATAGATTGAATTTAGGAATAAAAAGATCTCCTACTTTTAGTCCTGTAATTGAAGAAAACAAAGACTAAAGTAGGAGATTTTTATGTTGTAACTTACAGATTAGAAGTAAGCGTATCTCAGGTTTTCATTTTGAAACCTCTTCGTCTATTCTGATTGATCCATAGCAAACTGTCCAGCCTTGAAGATTTCACCCTGACAGCCGCTTTAGGAAAACAGGTTTACATTCTTAATGCTGCATTATCCGCGTAACTGCTTGTCCATTGCTGCAGCTGCACGACGTCCGTCTCCCATAGCCAGAATTACGGTGGCACCACCACGGACTATATCTCCACCGGCATAAATAGTCGGTATAGACGACTGCATATTCTCGTTTACGGCAATGGTACCTTTACGTCCCAGTTCCAGTCCGGGGATAGAATGTGGAACAATCGGGTTCGGAGAAACTCCTACACTGACAATAGCCATATCAATATCGATGGTTTCTACTGCGCCGGGGATAGGCACCGGACTACGACGTCCTGAAGCATCGGGTTCGCCCAGTTCCATCTTCTGCAAGACAACTTGTTTGACACGTCCCTTTTCGTCGGCAATGTATTCTATCGGGTTATGCAAAGTCAGGAATTCCACACCTTCTTCTTTAGCGTGCTTAACTTCTTCCAGACGAGCCGGCATTTCTGCTTCCGAACGACGATAAATAATCATGGCTTTTTCGGCTCCCAGACGACGGGCAGTACGGACAGAGTCCATAGCCGTATTACCTCCACCGATGACGGCTACTCGTTTGCCGAATGTAACCGGCGTATCAGAATCTTCGCTTGCCGCATCCATCAGGTTGACACGAGTCAGGTATTCGTTAGACGACATGATATTGATAGAGTTCTCACCCGGAATATTCATGAAGTTAGGGAGTCCGGCTCCGGAAGCGACAAACACTCCTTTATAGCCTTCCTGTTCCAGTTCTTCTACGCTGATAGTCTTACCGATGATACAGTCTTTGACAAACTGCACGCCCATCTTCGACAGGTTTTCTATTTCTACATCGACAATCTTGTTCGGCAAACGGAATTCGGGAATACCATATTTCAATACTCCTCCGATTTCATGCAAGGCTTCGAACACGGTTACATCGTAACCCAGTTTCGCCATATCGCCGGCAAACGACAATCCGGCAGGTCCGGAACCGACAACAGCTACCTTAATGCCGTTCTTTTCGGCTATTTCAGGAACCGAAATCTGTCCGCTTTCACGTTCATAATCGGCAGCAAAGCGTTCCAGATAACCGATAGCTACTGCTTCGTGTCCCATCTTCAGGTGTATACATTTCGACTCACACTGCTTTTCCTGCGGACAAACACGACCACACACGGCAGGCAAAGCACTGGTCTGCTTCAAAACACGAGCTGCCTCAAGGAATTCACCGCGCTCGATGTTCTTGATGAATCCGGGGATATTGATGCCAACCGGACAACCTTCCATACACGACGGATTAGCACAATCCAGACAGCGTTTGGCTTCGGTCAGTGCCTGTTCTTCGTTCAGCCCCAGGTTAACTTCTTCCTTACGGCTATAAGAACGGTACTCCGGATCGAGTTCATTCATCTTAACACGTGGAATGGCTGTACGTTCTTTCGGTTTCATCGCTTTACGCAGGTCTGCACGCCATGTTGCATTACGGTCGTCGGCTGCCTTTACAGCTTCGCATGTATCAGGCTGTACAGGATCCAGTTTGTGTATTTCTTCACGCTCAATATCCTTAAACGCACCCATACGTTTCAGCATTTCATCGAAATCGACCTGATGTCCGTCGAACTCAGGACCGTCAACACAAACGAATTTTGTCTTGCCTCCTACGGTAATACGGCATGCACCGCACATACCGGTACCATCTACCATAATTGTGTTGAGTGAAACGTCGGTAGGAATCTCATATTTTTTAGTAAGCAGGCAAACAAACTTCATCATAATAGCCGGACCAATGGCAAAACATTTGTCAACTTTTTCGCGCTTGATGACTTCCTCGATGCCTTCTGTTACCAGACCTTTCTTGCCATACGAACCATCGTCGGTCATAATGATTACTTCATCCGAACTTTCTCTCATTTCTTTCTCTAAAATGATCAGTTCCTTAGAGCGTCCTGCCAATACAGTAATAACACGATTTCCGGCAGCCTTCAAGGCCTGAACGATAGGAAGCATCGGAGCTACTCCTACTCCACCTCCAGCACAAACCACGGTGCCAAAGTTCTCGATGTGGGTTGCCTTACCCAGCGGACCTACTACATCGGTAATATAATCACCTTCATTCAGTTCGCACAAGCGGGTCGATGACAGACCAACCTCTTGTACGACCAACGTAATAGTTCCCTTTACGGGATC
>ULZG01026904.1_pt1 | contig 16868 bp, 24 predicted proteins | sample 1962881 | NCBI WGS metagenome assembly ULZG01 (sample SAMEA4835883, study PRJEB28245) | human gut metagenome | biome: gut microbiome; material: fecal sample | place: Denmark | collected 2008 | reverse complement strand
CAAAAAGTTGCATTTATAAGTTGAACTCAAGTAATTAAAAAACAAAACAGTGATTTTTCTGTGAGGCCATAGAGTGATTTTTCCGTCACTCCATAGGGGTGAGTATTACTTCCATTCCCATAGCTTCTGCCAGGCTGCAAATGAGATTTATTTTCGCGTTGAAACAACCTTTTTCAATTAGTTCAACTGTGTTACGCCGCACGCCGGCACGATCGGCCAGTTCATCGCATGTAATTCCGGCGTCTTGGCGAGCGCATTTCAGTTTCCATCCGATAATCTCCGCGTCGTTCATGGTACGGTCGGGCATTACGGCTTCCATAAGGAAGAATTTACCGTCTGAGGACGATGTTACATTTTCGGGCCGTATAAGATACATGCGGCCATCTATATCGGCCACAAACGGCTCTGAAAACTTGTTTTCGCGCGGATTATATCCCGGTACACCTTTGTCAACTGCAAATGATAATAATACTTTATCGTCCTGATAATGTATCTGGTCTTGTGATATTTTGAATTTTTTCATTGTAGCAAATTAATTATAAGATTCAACATATTCATTGTAACTGGAGCACGGATACCATCCTGATTTTAGTGGATTCTCAGTCCCGTCACTATCTTTTTCAGTCACCATGGCTCCAGACTTTCCCTGATAGTAACATACATCGCTATCAGAATCGGCCGAATTTTCTTCCAAATCCAATTTTTCAATACTATCAGTACCTATAAGATACACCCAGTTTTGCGGATTTACTTTCCAGCCGAAATCGCTGGTATCAAAAAGTAATTGTTCGTCGTCTGATAGTTTCACACGATCTTCTGACATGAAATAGATATCACCGTCTTTTGTTTCATACACCAGGTTGTCTTCTTGATAATACACTCCCCATATATTACCATTTAGATAAGCTTCAATAAATGCTATAGATAATTTTTCATCTTCCAGATAAGATACTATTGTATTGTCTTCTCTGGAACGGCATACAGCCTGATTAATATTTAATATGTTTACAATACGTTTCATGATAATTGATTTTATGAAGTTTAATAAAAACAGTGATTTTTCTGAAATTACATAGGCTTATAAAAAATTATAAGGATAATTCTATAAATGTGGAAGAAACGAAATTAGTAGAAATCATTTCCGACTTGATATGAGCTACATTTTTGTCATGTTCTTCACAAGCTTTCTTTATAGCCTCTCTACGTTTATCTCTCAGTTCCTCAATTTCCAGCCTTTTAGGGTTATTTACTCCCCATCTTTTATCTATTTTCTGCAAAGGATAATCAGTCTCAATCTTTTTCATAAATAACTGAAAATCGTAATCAAGTCTGGCTATTTCCCGCTGTAATTCTATCCTCTTAGACACTGCAGCCGGTATATCAATATCCGTCACATACACAGAAATGGCTCCGCGATCATCCGGATTGACATTCCAGTAAAAGACCTTAGAAGAACGGAAAGATTCTACATCCTGATAATATCCCTTATTGTTTCCGTGGTAATGATCAGAATTGACTACAATCCATTTTGCACCCACTTCTTTTGCAAACTGATAAATTTGTTCTTGTGAAGAATTTTTTTCGACGTAAAGTAACATAGTGTGTCCGCTGAATTGACCTGTTGCCACCAGGGTTATAAGTAAATAATGTTTGTTCCTTAACTCTGGTACAAAGATAAGGATTTATTTGGTTATTGCAAAATAAAACTATAATTATTTTACAGGAAATGATATGTTTAATAACACATTAAGCTGCCTTACCTTCTGCCATAGTTCTAAGATCACACTCGGAAATCTCCCGTATTCCATAACGCTCGCAAAGTTCTGTCTTCGTGTCACCGGCATCCTCTCCCACTATCAGGAAATCTACATTCTTTGTCACACGCGGCAGATAATCGCCTCCGTTGGCCAGGATATAAGCCACGGCGTTCTTTCTCTTTGTGCTCAAAGTACCGGTAATGGCGAAGGTAAAACCCTTCAGACGGCGCGGGCGTTGTTCTTCTTCCGGACGGTCTGTGTTGTTGCTAAGGAACAGAGCGGGAAGAAAAGATTTCTTCATAATGGGAAGCAGAGGGAGCTGTGGATCGAGATTCATGTTTTCGATTCGCTCCCAGGTTTGTGGATTGTAACGGAAAGCATCGCCGGTATTTTCTACCAGTATTTCCGTACGTTCTGCAATGTCGGACGCTGAGACACCGTACTTCATTACAATTTCAAAATCGTAGTATATGTCTTCCATACACTGATATACGGTATCACCTGCATAACTTCTGTATTCTTCCGGATGCTCGTATTCAGATTTTTTTGTGAATACGGTAATGACTACTTGATTTTTCATGATTTTCCGCGGTGTTTATCGTGTTGCCCCCACGCTTAAAACGTTTGTTCTTTAATTCTGAGACAAAGATAAGGCTTTATTTTGATATAACAAAATAAAACTACAATTAATTTAATGGGCACCACGAATTTTTACTAACTTATTTTCGCCAGTATGTATAGCTATATAATTTCGTGCCAAAATCAGGCCGATAATAGTATGCAGCGCTGCAACCTCCCGCGTATATGTGGAATTTTGGTAATATCCGGACGCGTATTTGCGCGTATTGTGTTCCTGGTGATTCTCCGGCTGTTTGCAGCTTTCTTTTTGAGCTGCAGGAGCCTGGGCGGTGTTCTGTTTTTCCACCTGGGCGGCATCCGCCATTTTCGCCGGTCTTGCATCCTGCTGTACGGACTGATCGGTTTCCTTTGCAGGTTCTTCCACAGGAACAGGCGACGGCGTTTCTGAAGGAGCTGGCTGTGCGGCCGGCTCCATGTTTGCAGATGTAACACTTTTGGAAAGATCTAATTTTTCAGGCTTGCATCCACCTGGACGGGAATACACATCTTTTGTAGTTCCTGAAATATTGTCGTAAACCGTTGTACCGCTGTCAAGTAATCTCGGCATAACGAGTGACAGGTTATTACATTTTCCGTCGAAATATGCAGCATAACTGCAGCCTTTGAGCCAGATACGGCCGTTCCAGTCATTAAGAACACACGCCAGGATCTTCGCGTCAAACTTAATGTTAAGATTGAAAGCACATTCATCTTTCAGGCGGAACACATGATTTTTGTTTATGGAAAAATCAATATCATTGTATGTCACAGACAGTTCTGAAGAACCTTTTACGAAGTGGAAAGTCAGGTCTGTCAAATACTTGTTGCTCTTCATGACAGATTTAATGTACGCCGAAAACTCTTTAATGGATTCTTTGTCAAAGTCCACATACGCATCCTTAATAACCGGATTAAGAACGCTTCTATAATTGGGGTATCGGCCAATATATTCCTGAGTGAAGACAAGGCCTGTGCTATCTGATACAACTATTTTCTTAAAATCCTTTGATACACTTACAGTGAGGGTTCCGGTACATTTGCGGAAAGCGTCAGATGGCAATTGTATCATTGTCTCCGAATAATCGCCGTTATCCTTTGTCAGATTCTTTATCGATACCGGATAAACGCCTAAAATATGCCCGTCGGAAGCCACGAGCTCCTGGTTGGCAATATGCAGGTTGACGCAATCCATTACAGGACGAAGCCCGTCGCTGGCTACATATTTCAGAAGATTTTTGTATTCCTTACGCATATCAAACTGGAATTCCAGACAGGTTTCCATTTTTTCGGCCACAGTGAAAAGAATGTCACCTTTTGCGCCGGCCAGTTTCTTGTAAGCCGGAAGATGATCGAATATTTTGCAAGCGTCGAATGATGTACGGAAAGTTCCTATTTCGATAGACACGATTTTTCCACTATTCAAGACAGTTACATTATAACCGTCATTCTCATATTTCACGTTTGTAACAAACGGATCTTTCTCATTAAAATCCTGTATCTTATGGAATATCTGTCTTTCCTGAAGAACGCCACACTTCAGCATAAGCTCCTTAACCTGTTTGCATGTATAGGTCCCAGCCGGAAGCTTAGAAGAAATTTCTGAAAAATAGCTTTGAGCTTCTTTTACCAAAGCTTCATAGATAGCTTTATCAAGATCCATAATTTCGCGCGGTGTTTATAGTGTTGCCCCCACTTTTAATGGTTTGTTTCTTAATTCTGTGACAAAGATAAGGTTTTATTTTGATACGGCAAAATAAAACTACAATTATTTTCAAAAAAAATAAGTCTGGTTCTTATTACCAGACTTATCTATTCTTTATGCAGCTTTTTTTCTTTTCGAATCTGTCTTCTTAGGAAGTGCCCAACCTTTTATCTTAGCCACGCGCTGATTAAATTCCATCCAGAGATTTTCGTCCAGGAACTCAAAGTGCATAGTACCTTTTTTGAATCCTTTGATACGGAAATATCCAAAATTGAACCATTCGCCCCAAGGTATATCATTTTCTCTTAAATACTGGTATAAATCCAGCATAATATTATCTCCGGATATATAATTCAAAGCCTTAAATAAGTCTTCTATTCTTCTATAATCGCTACTATAATTAGTATCTATATAATTACTTGGCCAGCGTGAATCATAACGGCAAAGATTAGGAACTATAAACTTCTTATTTACCATATAATTCGCATTTGTACGCCATTTTTCGCCTGCTGTAGAATTTTCAGCACTGAAAGAACAAATCATATCAAAAGCATCTACCAGTGAATCATTCATTCTGTTACCTTGTGTCTTCACAATCATATCCAGCATGATATATATATTCTTCATGGTAAACGGTACATTTACCTGAGTTTCTATGAATTTATTAATAGTCTGACGTACACCATTTGTCACGAAACGGTCCATTTTTAACTGGCGGAATATAAACTCCCATGATTCTTTTTGAAGCTGTTTTTTAAACTCATCACGACTAATTTTAGACTGAAATTTTTCACTGTTACGGTAAGCTCCAAACTTAATTGAACACCCTCCAATTAATGAAGTAAGATTATTTATTTCATTCGCAGCTTCCATGACCGAATCAAACCGGCTCACAGCCATTACATAACGGTTCACCACATCGCGGATCACATTGTAAGGCATGATACCCTGCACATTATTGTCGTACTGTTCACCTTCTTCCGTATCAAACAAATATCCGTCAAACTCATGTTTCCCTTCTCCTGGCTTATACAGCTTCACAAGTGAAACAGAAACATCTGTCTTTCTTTCTGAATCCATGAAACACTGACCCAGGTTTTCCACTCCGCCGTTATATTCGATAATATCTTTAAGCCTTTTTCTTTCAGTAGAATAAGTATTATCTAATGTATTACTATTGCATAAGGCTATAATCTGACAGCCTGCAGGTGCTATTTCGTAAGCATGAAGGATATGACGGGAAGCACAAGAGAAAGGCGGATTCATTACAATCATATCGATGTGACTGATTTCTTCGGGTGTAAGTTTCAGAAAATCGTCGCAAATCAAACGGCATTTACGGCCTACAATTTTCTGCAATGTGGAATTAATTTCACAAGCAAGCACTTCTTTTGCTCCGGCTTCCTGTAGCCACTCTACGATATTCCCGGTACCGGCCGACGGTTCCAGAACTATTTTTCCGGCTACATTTTCGCCCATCATCATTCTGTAAATAACTTCTTTAGGAGTTGGATATAACTCTGAATTGAAAATACTTTCCATAACGTAACGCGGTGTTTATAGTGTTGCCCCCACTTTTAATGGTTTGTTTCTTAATTCTGTGACAAAGGTAATGCTTTATTTTGATACAGCAAAATAAAACTACAATTATTTTCAAAAATATTCAACTATTTAATGCCGTAGTATTCACACAGCCATTCAGCAGCCTGTCTCTTGACTTCCTGAAGCTCTTTATATATAAGTTCCACGTTGGCAGATGTCATGACTATATACACCTTATTACCTGCCGTCCGGATGGCAATGTTATGAGCTGGATGCACCTGCAGGCATAACTGTGTGGGATCTTCCATGATGGCACGGAACTTTTCATCGTCCGTCGTGCGGATAATCTGGAAGATGTACTGAGGGGAAGCAGATTGAACAACGCATTCAACGCCTTTCTCTGTCGATATGTAAAAGTCTTTATTCATGTTTGCAAAGGTAGAAAAAATCAGTGATTTCTGTGAAAGTCCATAGGGTGTTAATTACCTTTGGTTAATGATTTTCCGCTTTCCCTGGCTTCATCGTATGAATCAAAATATTCAAAATCATACATAACCCATTTGCAACACCCCCAGTCAAAATAAAACAGTTCTGTCAATACTGAATCGGTCATAACGTCGTCACTAACTCTATATCCGGATATTTCTTTTTTATCTGTGATATTAATACCCTGTTTGCGTGCTTGCTGTCTTGCTATATTTAATGCTGCCATAATTTGTATTTTAAAAGTTAGAAAAAAATCAGTGATTTCCGAAAAACTCCATAGGATATTATTTGGCAGAATAATATATTTCTGGCTCTGAGGTTACGTTATATATATAATCTCCACAACGTACCAAAAGCGCATTTTTCCCATAGTACAAACGTTTCATGCCTTTTATACTTCCGGATTTATGAAAGTTTGGGAATCTGCTAATATTGCAACGTTGGCCTTCTTCTTTTGTCATTCTTTTTGTTTTCATAATGTAGTGTATGTTTTTTTATTGATTCAATATAAAGTAAAAAAATCAGTGATTTCTGTCGGAATCCATAGGCTCGAATATAAACCGCTCCGGCACCAGGCCTGGCGGCTTATGCCGCCTTCCTGTGGCTTTCCCTTTTTATGCCGGGGTGAGTATTCAGGATATAAATCAAATATTTGAGCTGTGGCAACGTAAAACGGTACCGACCTATAGCCTGTTTTATTTCCTGGCGTGCCTTGATATAATCACCAGAAAGAATAGCGGAAGAGCAAACAGTATTATATATTTCATTTGTACCCTGTTCGCGTTCTTTGTTCTGTGTTCCCTGAACCGGCTCCGCTTTCATTATTTCACAAAGGGCATCGAGTAAAGCCGGGAATACTTCCAGCACTTTTGCCATATCTTCAGGCTCCGGCTGTTTTTCTTCTTCCGTCTGTTCTTTTTCCTGCTGTTCTTTCATTACTTCCTGAACGGCATCCAAAAAAGCTACAAAAGCATTGAAAAAAATCAGTGATTTTTCTCCGTCGCCATAGGATGTATTTTCTTTGTCCGGCTCAATCGTTTGCGCCTGTTCCTGTTCCGGCTGTTCCTGATCTACTGTTATATCCTGAACAGTGTAACCTATCAGGGCCAGACGTACGGCCTGAAGGCTCTTTTTGCTAAATATCCAGCCGGCACACTTCACGCCGTTTACAGTTAACGACGGATTAAAACGGCCTCCGTTTTCCTTTAAAAGATCCTTTATTTCGCGTGTGTCACCGACAACGGCAAACGCTTTTTCCGAATAGTTTACGAGTTCAAAAGCGCCGATTTTTTCGCTTTCCTGTCCGTCAGAAAACAGTGATTTTTCTCCGTCTCCATAGGCTGTATTTTCTTTGTGAGACTTTCCGGCTGTTCCTTTGACCTGTTCTTCTTTCCATCTTTTATAGGCTTCTTCTTTGGCGCGGTCTTCTTCCGCTAAAGCTTTTTCAACTTCCGGAGTATATCCAATAAATTTAATATACGAGCCTAAACACTCCGTAATAATACCCACAGACAAAAGTTTTTCTATCTTGTTTTTCTGTGTCTTGTAACCGCTATATTGAAGGCCGTGAAAAGTTTCTTTATCCTGATAAAAATAACTTTCACCTAAAACAAGATGATCCCCTCTGTGGAGTCCTCTGTATAAAGTTATATTTCCGAAATACTGTTTACCCAATACTTTTTTTATTGCCTGATGTACCGGACCTTCTTTATATTTAAATTCAGGGCTCACGCCTCCAGATGTACGGCGGTCTTTTGGAATCTCCACTTTAAACGGGGTTTTCCCGCTTCCTATTTCCATGTCAAAATAAAAACCTACATCAAAATAATCTGTATAAACGTCTGAATGATCGTAATTATAAGACATACAAAAATTACGTATATTATTAAACATATCTTTTGCACGTTCATTTAGTTCCGGATCTTCATTTATACTATACCTGGAAAAGCTGTATTTCATTTTTACATCACCTATAAACGGGTTAAAATCAGCTTTAAGCAAACGTACACAAATACCTTTGTAACCTCCTAAATTTATGGAAAATGTACAATTTTTGTAAGTTTTTTTAAGCCACTCAGCAAAAATTTTCTTCAGTTCCTCACGTGAGTACCAACGATCACGACGTGATCCGGTCCAGCCGTATTCATTATAAACATTATCAGTATATTCTTTTGCCGTGGCGCCTTCGTAGTCATTGGAATAACCGGTTTTATCCTCAGTTTCTTTTTTATCTTTCCAGATATTATATAGTTGCTCAAACTCTGTATTAATTTCCTGCATGGTTTCAATACTACCGCCTTTATCTGGATGATTATCTAATACTAATTTTCTGTATTGTTTTTTCAGATCTGAAAAGCTCTTTATATTATTAAAATACTTCATACACTTGTGCGGCAACCGGCCGCGCGGGGTCTTAAAATGTTTATAATATGTTTTATAAAAATCAGTGATTTTTTTCTGTGTCCATAGGCCCGTATATATCAGGCGGATAAAAACCGCCTGATCATTTCGGTTACTATTTTCCCGGCGTTTTCCGGCGTGGCCTCTAAAATATAGTCAAAATTTATTTGACCGTCATCTTTCACCGTCGGATCATAGGCCCGAAAGCACCCGTATTTTTCATGACTGACAAATGTTTTCAGACTCCAGAAAGAAGAAAGGAGCGTTTTTGTATATCCTTTTTTGTTCCATAAAGCCGGCAAACTGTTTTTACCGCCTGGATTAATACACTTTGAAAGCTCGAAAATAAGCGTTTCCCCGTCTGTATTTGCTTCATTCACAGTTACCCACAGACCAGGAGCCAAACTGTTACGCTCTTCTATTTTAGCGGATAAACCAAAAGATTTTAAAATCTGATTAATGATAATTATAATTTCCTCCATGACTCCAGAATTTTTAATAAAACAGTGATTTTTATTTTTATCCATAGACCCGTATTATTTAAAAATACGGTCCAGTTTTCCGGCCTTATAAGCCCAAACAAAAGCAACGGCGCCCGTTATTAATATAGGGAAAGAATAACGAAAGAAATTTATTTGCCCGGCAAAAGACAGCGCCGGATCTTTCCCGGCAAAGATAGCTAAAGCATTTCCGCAAATGAAAATAAAATTAATAATAAAGCCACACACGAATAAAATGTAACTGATAAAAAAATACTTCAAAGTTTTCATTTTTAGGCCGGTTAACCGGTCCGGCGCCGGGTTCCTAAAAGATTAATACTAATTTATTAAAACGGTCTGTTCCCGTATTGATACTCTAATATCGAATTATTTACACGATCAAAAAACGAAAAACAACCAGAAATAAAATAAACCTCATAATAAGCACTATATTTGCCCCGTTCACGTTCTTTGTCTGATAACATGGTATCAAACTTAATCAACCAATATTTAAGAGCCTGCAGCGCCTTAATATAGCGCAAATTATTATCAGCTTCACAAAGTTTACTTTCAGATTCTTCTATTTTAGAAATAATACGATCTATTTTCATAACTAAGCCGGTTAACCGGACCGGCGCCGGGGTCCTATATGATTAATAGATTAAAGTCTGATCTCCTCCATTTTGTTTAAATCGAAAATTGCCAACTGATTATTTAAACGGCCTAACTCAATAGCTTTTGCTCGATCCTGAAGCACTACCACCGCATCGTAATAATAAAGCCCGCTTTCAGAGTCAAGCCAACCGCCGACGGCGTTCGCGCGGCCGGAGCTGATCACGTCGTACACGCGCGCCAAGCCTTCGCGGTTAAAACTGTTTTGAGTTTCAGCAAGAGCGACGCAATAACCGGCCTTTTCAGGCTCCATACTTTTAGAATTTACTGTAAATCCTTCAGGGTTAACGGCTGCAATTGCAGCAACGGCAGAAATAAATAAATCTTTATTCATGACTTTTTGCGGCTATCCGGCCGGCGGGTTCTTAAATGATTAAATACTGTTTGTTTTATTTTTCTGATACAAAGATAGGGTTTTTATTTTAATCGGCAAAACAAAACTATAATTATTTTACATTATTCCTATTATTTTTTTCAGTCATTCCACTACGCAACCAGGGAAGCAAGAAGGAACGGGCGCCGGCCTTCGCCGTCCACCTTCGCCGCCTGGATTGATGGGGGAATGAAGGAACGGCCGCCGGTCCTTCGCCGCACACCTGTACACCCAAGCACCCAAGCACCAGCCCACCAGGACCGCACCCCGGCCCCCCTACCCGCATATTTACAGCCCCACCGGCCCCCGTGCGGACCGCCGTCCCCGTAGCGTGGCGGCGAGTTTTCCGCGCGAAAGACACTTTTCCCGTGCCGTTCATCGCCTAAAAATCAGTGAATTAATATGATTTTCGTACCGCGTTAACATTGTGGCGAAAAATATTTAACTAATAATTAACTACTACTTATTGATTTGAAAGTTATCTTTGCCAACGGCATATTTTGCACGGCACGGAAATTTTGGGTTTAAAACGTGTTTTTCGGCATATTTGTTGCTTTTTTAATGCTGAAAATGGAAACATTCTGAGGTTTTGGAGTTATTCTATGTAGAATTTAACTTCAAAACCTTTTTTTATGAGAAATTTTATTGCATTGGTAATGGCTTCTGCTCTATTGTGTGGAAGTTGCGAACGGGCGGAAAATGTGCCAGAAATGGAAAATTCGAACGAAAATTCACGGAAAACAATGGTTTTTATGCCGTTTTTCGGGCTGGATGCCGGTATTTCTTCCTGGACAGCGGAGGATGGAATGAAAAGCAGAGCTTCGAGGGCGAACATGGCGGATTATGCGGACTCGCTGCTATGTGTGGACTACATGGACGGCGTGGCAAAGCAGAAAATATGCCGTCCGGCGGAGGAGCCTTTTTCGCTGACAATGGACTACGGACTGCACGAACTGAGATTTCTGGGTCACAGCTCGACTGACTGGCAGGTGGACGAAGCGAAGGGCGTTTTCCGGACGGGTAAGGTGACGGAAACGTTTCTGAAATGTGTGCCTATGGAGGTGGACGAGGGTACGGATGAGACGCTGACGCTGCAAATGGACCGCGTGGTGGCGAAGCTGACGCTGATGATTCTGGATGCGATTCCTGAAGATGTGGCCAGAATTGAACTGACGGTAGGCGGGCACATGGCGGCACTGGACATGGCTACGGGACTGGGAGTAGCAGAGGAGAAGGAGGATTTCAGCATCGGATGGGACTTGAACGGTGGATATGCCGGGGAGAAAGGACTTAAATTCTCGGTGTTTTCGTTCTGCGAGGAGGATGAGTTTGAGGTGTCGCTGCGGGTAGTGGCGCGCGACGCGGAAGGAAAGGTGCTGGAGGACCGCATGGCGAGCGGTATCCCGCTGCTGAAAAACCGCTGTACGGTGGCTAAAGGACGTATTTTCTCTTATGAGGGTGGTGTGACTTTTTCGGAGCCGGGCGACTGGATTCCGGAATATGAGATTGATTTCTGACGTTCATTTCTCTACGGAAATGGAAATTTTTTCGCGGAAAACTGAAATTTTCTACAGAAAAACGCAAAAAAAGCCCGGAAATGGAAATTTTCGGGCTTTTTGTGTTCAAAAAAGATAATCAGGGCTTGAATGTGAGCTCATTGATACGGTTGAGCCATCCGCGGCGGAAGCGTTCCTGCGAGGGGTTGGCCTTACAGATTTCGTCGATAAAACGGATGCGGTCGTTCTTGATGCGGAAATGCAGCTCCATGGCGTCCATTGAATTGACGGCGGCGATGGTTTTCGGGCCTACTATGCCGTCGGCTGTCACTCCGAGGATGCGCTGCGGGCGGCGGATGCCGTGTGCGCCCGATGCCCATACCCAGTCTACGAGGATGTTCGCTACTGACTGGTTGTGTATCTCGTCGGCACGCCATCGGTTCCAGTAATGCGGACGGAGCACGCGTTCTATCACGTCTTCTCTGGTAAGAAGATGAAGGTCGTCCACGTCGATGTCGCCGTCGCCGTCTTTGTCGTATCCCACGCTGCGCCAGGTGCCGATTGTTACTCCCATGTTTGTCGCGCCGCCCTTGTCTACGGGGTCGTTCACGAAACCTCCCTCCCACTTCAGGATGAAAGGTGCAAGTTGATAGATGTCTGCCATAGCTTAATGTTTTAGTTTTTATGTTCGGGTGAAGGTGGCACTGGAGGCACTTCTTCCCTTTCTTTACGTTCTCTCTTTTCTCCGCTGATTTTTGATATTGCACCGCTGCCTACGAAAACTCCCAGTGAAGCGATGTACATGCTCATTTCGGACAGGCTGGTGCGGATGTAGCCTGCAGTGAACCATTCCACCAGCAGGCCGATGCTGATGCAGATTACTCCCAGGCAACCTGTGGCTGCTGTAAGCAGGAGGGTGAAGCTTTTGGAGCTGGCCAGCGAGTTGGCCTTGCACAGCGATTCAATGTAACTGAAAAATGCTTTCATGTGTGTTTGTGTGTGTGGCTGTTCTTATTTGGTGTGTTGTATTTCCGGAAGAATGTACTGAATGTTGAGCGCGGCTACCTCCATTGCGCTGCGTGCTTCTTCTTCAGATGGAACGTCGTCGGTGGTATAGTCGCACACCAGGCTTCCTATCCAATCGTATGTGCTATCTTTCAAGCGGTGGATGAACATCTGCTGTGTTCCATTTGTAGCAAAGAGCGCACGCGCACGCATCCCTTCCATATCATTCAGGTTTTTTACGTAAAGAAAGTCGGTGGATGAAATGACGGAACAGAATTTCGGCACATCCTTCATGTGAAGGTCTTTTATGGATTCCTTGATATAGGCTACTCCGTGTGTAGTGACTTCAAACTCTACGGTAATATAATCGTTCCTTCCCAGCGGATAGGTCTGGATGATGTACACGCGGTCGGCCCGCAGTTGTCCGAGCAGATGGTGGATTTCGCCCCACACCTTCGAGGTGTTGTCATTGCGGCGGTTGCTCTTGCGTGTGAGCTCCTTTTTGTACTCTTCAACCTTGATATCGGTCATTTTCTGGAACCGAATCTGATAGACTCCAATGAGTGTAACGATTACTACTGACAGGAATCCCCAGAATCCCTGTACTTCTGCCCCTGTGATTGTCAATAATTCCATGATGTTCTTCGTGTTGTTTTGTGTTTGTTAATGGTTTCCTTCCGGTTGCGTTTCAGTTTCTTTCTGTAAAGATAGGAGGAGCAGAAGGAGGGGAAGGGACAAAAAGGGGCAGGCCGGCATTACCTCCTTGCGCTTTCACCATGGAGCGGAGGTATGCCAGCCTGCAATCGTTATCGTGGAATTGAAACAGTTTTACTGGTACATGGAAGCGTAACGCATCCAGATTTTGCCTTTTTCGCCGTCGTCGTCGGTAAGATAGTTTACTGCCGATTCGGCTACTTTCTGGGTAAGGACTTCTTCGTCGGCTTCGGGCCACCAGGTGCGGTACATGCAGATATTGTCGTGCCACATCATGTGAATGGTGACGTAGAAATCCCAGTAATTATATTCTGACAGGGCCTTGTTTTTGGAAGCCACGCCCATGAATACCTGCTTGACCTGTTCAGGCGACCAGTGCTGGCCGCGTACTTCCATTCCGGTCTTGCTGTCCTTGTGGTACATCTGAGCTACCTGCCAGATGGCAAACGCTTCGTTGTAGTGCGGTCCGAATAGCATCTGGTAGTGGCGACGCTTCAATGCCCATGCTTCTTCCTTGTTGGTGAGAGCCATTTCTTCTATGCCTTCGCTCATGTCGCACAGAATTTCGTATGCCTTCTTCTCATTGAAGAGTCCGGCTTCCTTTGCTTCGTGGATTATTTCCTTGTAAGTGTATCCCATAATCGTTATTTTTTAATGGTTTGACTTGCTGCCGATGCGATACCGTCCTGCTGGCAGAGCATTTCCTTCAGGATAAGGAGGTCGCTTTCTGTTATCTTTACAGAGCCGAAGTCGCCGAAAACGCTTGATACGAACGGTATCTCCGGGATGTAGATGCGTATGGCTCCAGCGCCGATGGTTCCGGTAATTCCGAAGTCGAACGGAGTTTCGGGCATATCCCTGAGCAGGGAGATTACATCGTCCGAAAGCATACCGAGGTCGTAGTTCCCGTCCTTGTCGGTCACGAAAAGGAGTGCGTTGTTAATCTTCTTCGTGATAGCTTCGTCCTGCATTGCGATGAAATTGTCTCGTCCGCGCTTGATGTACTTCACGGCGATTTTCGGAAGGTGATGGGTATCGAAAAAATTGTCGATAAGCCCATCACTCCACATCTGAACGCTATCCATTATCTTACTTTTCAGCTCTAAAGCTTTTTCGTTTACATTCATTTCTGCGGTGTTTTAACGGGGTTGGTTATTTGCCTTTGCATGGCTTGTTGTTGTGTTTGCACTTGTGGCTGCACTTCGGATTGCATTTCGGTTTGTGGCAATGCTTGTGGCAATCACAGCATTTCATACACTTCTCCAGATGGCGCACACGGCGTTCCAGCTTTTCCATGCGAAGCGAAAGACTGTTCAATCGCGATGTATGGCCGTTCACTGTCTGGGTTAGTGCTAAAAGCGAGGTTTGCAGTCCGGCTATGGACTGTGCCTGCTGAGATATGGTTTCTGCCTGCTCGTTTGTCAGGTTTTCGAGTGCTAATACTCTTGTTTCAAGCTGGTTCATTTGGCGGGTCCTCCACGTTTTTTGCCTTTCTTCATTTCCATAAACTCATTGAAAGGCATATCACTGTATTTTTCCATATACTCGTCGAAGAGGGAATACTTCTTGTTCACCTCGTCGCGGGCATAGTTACGTAGTCTCTTTATCAGGGTAAGATGGTTTTCCAAAGCCTGCTTTCCGTCTTTCGTAGCTTCTACTACCGGTCGCATGATGCGGAGGTATTCGCGCTGCAGAATATTCTGTACGGTCTGTGAACTTTCCAGGAATTCCTGGTTAGAGTTGAGGAACTGCATTTCCTGGTCGCTCAGTCCTGATACAATGGTATCAATTTCATCCCAGACGGGTGCCTGCGGTCGCATCTGCTGTTGCGGTCCGGTCTGGCGGAGCTGAGACATCTTTTCTTCAAGTTTTCTCTTCTCTTCTTCGAGCTGCGCCATAGGGTCGGGCTGCGAAGTGTAAGGTTGCGTGAAAAGTAGCGGATCTTTTTGGTACATAATGGATATGTTTTTATGTTTCAGAATTATTTGCGGAAGGATTTTAAGAGAGCGGACGCACGCCCGAAGGCGCACTGTCCGCATACTCTGTTTCTTTCAAGGAAAGATTATCCTGCTGCCTGAGAAGTCTGAGGACATGAACAAGCAGTGTAGCTTGGATAACCTGTAACAGTAGGAGTGCTTGGCAATACCAGTTCGCCCATGATAGCGCGACAAGTCTTACGATCAGTGTAGTTGATACCTGCTGTGTAAGCACGTTCAATTTCGCACTGGATAAGCTTATCCTGGTAAGGACGGATGGCAGTGTTGACAGCCACTTCTTTTTCGAGGTTGCTGATACGAGCGTTCAACACGTCGAAGCTGTCGCGATTTCCTTTGTACAAAGCAAATACATCGGCATTGTGCTTAGCGATGATAGCATCGTCGGCATCACGATAGCCTTTGTACAGACTGAAGTCGGCATCAATCTGGCTCTTGTAAAGCTGGAACTTCTCGTTCACGTCAGTTTCACGGTGTGCGTAAACCTGGCGTTCGCCGCTAAGCTGCAACTCCCAAATGGTGTTGGTCAGAGCGAGGTTGTCGCTGCATTCCTTTTCCCAAGCCTGGAAAGCTGTAGGAGCTACGCTTGAACCTGTGCCCGGCATAAGCGTGTTGATGTTCACGTTTTCAGGAGTTCCGTAGTTACCGCCGAACAAACCGCGATTTCCGTGGATTCCATTCAGTAAAGCCAAACCACCAGCTACGGTACCTACGATACCCAAAGCACGAGCTGAGTTGTCAACGCCACGACGACGGTATCCGTAACCGTAACCATATCCGTCGCAGTCATTCCAACAAGCCGGAGTGTTATGCACGTACTCCTTTTCCTTGATAATTTCTTTTGTTTCCGCTTCCATAATGCTGAAATTTAAGTTCAACGGTCAATATTAACCGCATTACAAAAGTATGTAAACGCTTAATTTTCAGCCTTAAATTCAATTTTGTAGGTGTTTCGATGTTTGCGCACTCAGGTGACTATGTGATTGTGTGAGAGTTTCGCTCTGGTTTCGCCACTTACGAAGGATCGTGGAATATGCGCGAGGAAATAACGTCGAGGTGCTGTTCCATGATGTGATTGGAAGAAACGCGGTCGTGAAACTGTCCGAGCGCCTTGCGGACGTTGGACGGAGTGCAGTTCATGAGCTCCGCTATCTGACGGGGATAAAATCCGAGCGAGTGCATGATGTACATCAGGATATGCCGGGCGTCGACCACTTCGACACATGTTTCCTGGCTAAGAATTCTTTCACGGGATATTTCAGTCTGCGCCACCACTTCCTGCAGCGCCTTTTCGAAAACTTCAGATTTCAGCATAATGTTCTTCTAATTTTAAATTGATTATCAGTATGACGCAAAGATAAGGGGGAGCAAGAGGGAGGTGGGGACAAAAAAGAAGAGCGGATTCGCAACACTTTGCTCCGCTCTTCAAGCCAATTAAAAATACATGATAAATGTATTTCTTATGCAAACATAATACTTTTTATTCCAGTTTCAAATTTTTTTATTATTTTGGAAAAGCCAATTAAAAATTCATGTTATGAAAATCAAGTATTCTATCTGCGTCAAAGAGTATGATGCAGGTATGTTCGGCGTATATGTGCGCTGCGAACAGTTCGGTAAAAGTATCTTA